>QWCZ01002620.1_pt1 | contig 11839 bp, 12 predicted proteins | sample 1972651 | NCBI WGS metagenome assembly QWCZ01 (sample SAMN09866695, study PRJNA288562) | Human oral metagenome isolate pre1_saliva, whole genome shotgun sequencing... | isolation source: mouth | host: Homo sapiens | place: USA: California
CAAAAGGATTCTGAGTCCAAATGTCCATTTTATGATAATCTCTTTTTATGGAAACCTGAGCATAACAACAAATTATGCTACAGATTTCCATTAGAAGCAAAGTTAAGTTTCTTTTCATTTTGTATATATTTGTTTAAAAGATACTTGATAGTATTTCATTTTTACATTTTTATTTATATAGAACAAAAATGCAAAACTATTATTTTAGCTAAACTATATTTCTTCATTATGTCATTAAAATATTGTACGTTGTCAAATAAAAGTGCACAACTGCAAATATAGTTATTTACTCTGTAATATCATTCTTTTATTCTCAGAAATTCTTTTGTTGATTGAATTTTGCTTTATTACTTCTCGTTGGACTTTCAAAAACACATGCACAGCATATTATGGAATCCATAGCCTACAACTTATACCGAACGCTAGGGATTATTGTGTCAAATTCTATCAGATAATATGAAAATACACCGATAAAAAATTGTTATCTACTCAAAAATCCCCTCCAACGGCATCTTTTGGTCAAAAATATTCATTCTACTAAGAATATATGGGTGAAAATTGAGAGAGTGCAAGTTTTGCAGAGGTCTCATAAAGTTTATAAAACTACAGAGCAAATCTGCATCGCCAATATCCATAAACTATTTTTTTGAAAAAAAACTATCATTTATTTGGTTGTTTAATGAAAAGAATGTACCTTTGCACACGCAATTCGGGAGCACATCCTCATTGTAAATATCAATTGCACCCTTAGCTCAGTTGGTAGAGCAACTGACTCTTAATCAGTGGGTCTAGGGTTCGAATCCCTAAGGGTGTACAGTTGATAAAAGCAGAAAAACTAAAATTGCACCCTTAGCTCAGTTGGTAGAGCAACTGACTCTTAATCAGTGGGTCTAGGGTTCGAATCCCTAAGGGTGTACGAAAGGAGATGCAACAGCATCTCTTTTTTATTTTCTAACAGACTATTATTTATAACTATTAAAAGCATCTAATATGAAAAAACAAAGTTACTTATTTGTTATATTCATATTTTTAATGTAATTTTGTCAACCGAATTTATATAAAAAGTTCTTATAACCATAAAAACATTAATAATTTATGCAAGACTCAATCAAATCTGTTTTATCGGGTGATTTCAATAAAAAGAAATTCCTGATGTGTTTGATTACGGCGCTCTTAACCGTAATCGTGTGGAATCTTCCGAGTAGTTTCTTTGACATTGATGGCCTTACTATTGTCCAACAACGTGTCATTGCTATTTTTGTTATGGCCGTTTTGCTGTGGATAACAGAAGCTATCCCTGCATGGGCAACCTCTATTACAATTATCTTCATACTGCTCTTTTGTGTCAGTGACTCGTCGTTCTCCTTCTTTCAAGGCACAGAAGATCAATATGGAACGATGCTTGATCATGTAGGAGTAATGGCATGTTTTGCTGATCCTACAATTATTTTGTTCCTTGGAGGCTTTATTTTAGCTATCGCAGCAACAAAGAGTGGGCTTGATGTTCTTATGGCAAGAATACTAATGAAACCATTCGGTCAGAAGAGTGAATATGTGCTTTTAGGTTTCCTTCTCATCACAGGAGTATTCTCTATGTTTATTTCCAACACGGCAACGGCAGCCATGATGCTCACCTTCTTAACTCCCGTGTTCAAAGCACTCCCTGCAAATGGAAAAGGAAGAATTGCGCTCACGATGGCCATTCCTGTTGGTGCTAATCTCGGTGGTATGGGTACTCCAATCGGAACGCCCCCTAATGTATTTGCGCTGAAGTATCTAAACGACCCAGCAGGACTAAATACTGGAATAACATTCTCACATTGGATGATGGTGATGGTTCCTTTAGTTATTATCCTCCTTATTATTGCATGGCGACTGATTCTTCATTTCTTCCCATTCACACAAAAGACAATTAAGATTGAAATTGCAGGAGAAGTCTCTCACAATTGGCGCACAGTGGTTGTGGCTATCACTTTCCTGCTCACAATATTCTTATGGATTAAAGGAAAAGATTTATTTGGCATCAATGCAAACACGGTGGCGATGCTTCCTATCGCTGTATTTGCGTTTTGCGGCGTAATCACAGCAAAAGATTTGCAAGAAATAGATTGGTCAGTCATCTGGATGGTTGCGGGAGGCTTTGCCTTGGGTAATGCAATGAACGGAACAGGTTTGGCAGAGAATGCCATTAAGAGCATTCCATTCGGAGCTTGGAATCCGGTCGTAATCCTCGTTATCGCATGTCTCATTTGCTATCTTTTGAGTAACTTCATTTCCAACACTGCAACAGCAGCCCTACTTCTGCCTATCCTCGCCGTTGTATGTAAAGGAATGGGTGATGGTTTGAATATGATCGGTGGTACAGTAACCGTTTTAGTCGGTATTGCAATCGCTGCAAGTGCGGCAATGAGCCTCCCAATCAGTACGCCACCAAATGCCATCGCTTTCTCAACAGGATTAGTCAAGCAAAACGATATGCTCAAAGTCGGAGTGTCAGTCGGTATCGTCACTTTGATTTTAGGCATCGGTGCATTGGCACTTTTCTCTAAATTAGGCGTCTTCTAATCATAAATAAATTCACATTTTGAGCCTCTCCTTGTAAAAAGGTGAGGCTCTCTTTCATTTTTCTTGTAAAATGTTTTAATCAATTTATAGTTATTTCGTAATTTTGTCGCAATCAAACTTAAAAACAATGTTCTTACAAAAAGCTTTAGGATTTAATTCCTCTACGATGAAGGCTCGCACAGAAATTGTGGCCGGAGCTACCACTTTTCTCACCATGTGTTACATCCTTGCAGTCAATCCTGACATTCTGAGCACGACAGGAATGGACAAAGGCGCACTTTTTACAGCTACTGCAATTGCATCTGCCATCGCAACGCTGCTGCTTGCATTTATGGCGAAGCTTCCTTTCGCCCAAGCGCCGAGTATGGGTCTAAACGCATTTTTCGCATTCACTTTATGCCAAGCGATGCACTACACCTGGCAGCAATCCTTAGCCATTATGCTCGCTGAGGGTATTGTCTTCCTGCTCATCACATTCTTGAACATACGGGAGCATATTCTCAATGCAATCCCACAAAACCTACGCTATGCGATATCCGCCGGCATCGGAATGTTTATAGCTTTTATCGGATTAAAGAACGCCGAAATCATTGTCGCTAACAGCGCGACCTATGTTGGGCTTGGAAAATTCACGCCCACTGCAATTTTAGGTGTCATTGGAATCATCCTCAGCGGTGTTTTAATGGCCCGCCGCGTAAAGGGAGCTTTGTTCCTGAGCATCATCATCACAACGCTTATCGGCATTCCGATGGGCGTAACAAAATTCCCTACTGGCTGGCTGCCTGTTGATATGCCACAGGATATCAGCCCAATCTTTGCTCATTTTGACTTTACCGGACTATTTACGCTCAAAACGGGCTTAGTGGTTATTTCTCTGCTCATGGTAAACATCTTCGACACGGTCGGAACTCTTGTGGGACTGGCGTATAAGACCGGAATCGTCGGCAAAGATGGTTCTATCCCCCATATTAAGGAAGCCATGATGAGCGATGCCATCGGAACCACATGCGGAGCCTTCCTCGGGTCAAGCACACTGACTACCTACGTAGAGAGCGCGTCAGGAATTGCCGAAGGCGGACGAAGTGGACTGACTTCTGCTGTCGTTGGACTGCTGTTCATCATTTCGCTCTTCCTTTCTCCCCTATTCATGCTGATTCCCAGCGCAGCGACAAGCGGCGCGTTGGTCCTTGTCGGCGTGCTCATGCTCGACAGCGTGAAACAACTCGAACTGACAGAAGTAAGTGAAGCTTTCCCCGCGTTTATCACCATGATTACGATGGTGCTTTGTTATTCTATTGCGGATGGAATCTACATGGGCATCCTAAGTTATGTTATCCTCAAGTTATGCACCCAACAATACAAGGTGCTTAATCCCACGCTACTGATTTTATCCGTCTTGTTCCTCCTCAATTTCATTTTGAGTTAGAATGACTGCAAAAAAGGCTCTCATTCTGGGCGCAAACAGCAGTAGAGCGTAACTCTATAAACCTGCGGTTCGGTTGCCGATAGACAAACCTCAGGCACACGAAATAAACTGAACAAAAAGTCTCTTTTCCAATCACAACAAAGCTTTGATTTGGAAAGGAGACTTTTCTTATATTCAAAAACAAACAAAAAACTGAACAGAAACCACAGCCAAACTTCTGTTTGAAGACCTATTTTGACGAAAAACCGAGTTCTCTATTCAATTCTCATTAAAAAACTGGCCATATCCCCAGGTATTTTATCAGAATCACACAATTTCTGTTCATCTACCCCGAGTGTTTTATCAGAATCACGCGATTTTCGTTCATCTACCCCGGGTGTTTTATCAGAATCACGCAATTTTCGCTCATCTACCCCGGGTGTTTTATCAGAATCACGCAATTTCTGTTCATCTACCCCGGGTGTTTTATCAGAATCACGCAATTTTCGTTCATCTACCCCGGGTGTTTTATCAAAAATCGGCAATTTCTGTTCATCTACCTCGGGTGTATGAACATTTTTCATCAAAATCTGATAATTGTACCCCGTTCCTGAGCAGTTTTTCACGAAATCTGATAATTGTACCCCGTCCCCGAGCAGTTTTTCACGAAATCTGATGATTTACACCCGTCCCCCAGCAGTTTTTCATGAAAAACTGAAAAATTTCCCCCGTTGCCGAGCAGTTTTTCACGAAAATCAGATAATTTACACCCGTTCCTGAGCAGTTTTTCATGAAAAACTGAAAATTTACACCCGTTCCCGAGCAGTTTTTCATGAAAAACCGATAAAATAATAAAAGCGAAAAGAAGTTTTTCGCTTAAAACTAACAGCCCTTTCCGTCAATGCTGCAGCTTGGCGCCTCATCCTGACGAGATTTCAAGCCAGCTTCTTCCGGTGAGAGCGTCACACGTCCGTCTTCTAAGACGAAGCACGGAATGCCTGCATAACCATGTTTTTTAGCGTCGTCGAACACCGGATTGTTGTCTCGCAATGCCAAAAAAGCTTTTAAGTTCCTCACATGCTCACCAATATCTATCACTTCGTAACGGCCATTGCCCTTAACCTGCTCGTCTACAAACGAACAATCGGGGCAGGACTTCATTCCATAAATTTTAATCATAATCTTAATGTTTTAATACTCATAATTCATTGCAAACTTACATAAAAACTTTGGAATCATTATCAAAATCAATAAATTTTGTTATCTTTGACGCGGACAAAACATAAACTTATGGATTTTTTAGAACTTTGTAAGAAGCGGTTTTCCACTCGCAAATTCAGCGCGCAGAAAATTGATGAGCAAACATTAGAACATATCATGGAGTGTGTAAGAATGGCTCCATCGGCAGTAAATCGACAGCCTTGGAAGTTTATTGTCGTCGGTTCTGAATCAGCAAAAGAGAAACTTGTGCAATGTTACGACAGGCAATGGTTTCGCTCGGCTCCACTTTATGTCATTTGCATGAAGGATACGACAAATAATTGGGTTCGTGCGTTTGATGACAAGCCACACGGAGATATCGACCTTGCCATTGCGATAGAACATCTTTGTTTGAGTGCAGCCGAATGTGGAATTGGGACTTGTTGGGTTTGTAATTTTGATCCTCAACGGCTCAATGCGCTTTTCGGCCAACCCGGATATGAAGCCGTGGCCATTGTTCCGATGGGATATGCGGCACAAGACTGTGTCGGAAAAGAAAAGCAGAGAAAAACCTTAGACGAAATTATAGAATTTGTTTAAGGACTGACTAAAAGCTGTTGGCAAAAAGCAGAACAGAGGTCGGCGCCGTTCATTGACAACGGTCAACAGCCAGAAAAACGCATAAAAAAGGCAATATGAATGCGCCAAACATCACATATTGCCTTTTTTGTGCTTATCGCCTACTCTATAATGCTATATCGGGCGAACTTTAACAAAAGAACCTTCTGCCCCGTATTCTTAAAGTTGACAGTTGCCTTCTGATTCTCTCCCATCCCTTCAATATTCACCACCGTTCCGATTCCAAACCGCTGGTGCTCGATGACACTGCCTATTTTCAGTCCGTCGGCCGTAGAAATTGTTTGCGATGCGGATTGGTCTGCATGGTTCTTTGGGGCGACAGGCGGAATTTTGACTGGTCTCAATTTCGCCGGACGAATCGATGCAGCCGTGAAAGTAGGCTTCGGAGAAACAGGTCGCGAAGGTCGCTCTGAAACGAAATCGTCACTAAAAATCTCCATAAAAGCGGGGTCAATTTCGTTGAGGAAACGGCTTGGTGTGCCGAACTCCAATTTTCCGAACCGCCATCTGTTTTTAGCACAGGTCAGAAAGCAGTATTGCTCTGCACGCGTGATTGCAACATACAACAATCTTCGCTCTTCTTCCAATTCGCGCGCGCTGCTTGACGACATTGGGCTGGGAAAGATATTTTCTTCCATTCCAACGATGAAAATGGTCGGAAACTCCAAGCCTTTTGCAGCGTGAATGGTCATTAAGCTCACTTTTTCGCCCTCTTTGTCATCGTCGCTTTCGACATCGGTCAGCAACGAAACTTCTTGGAGGAAATCTGTCAGTTTCGAATATTCCTCACGCCCTTCTTCGCATCGACTTTCAACAAAATCTTGTAAACCATTCACAAATTCCTCAATATTCTCCTGGCGCGAAATAGCCTCGGGGTCGGTTGAGGAGAAAATATCTTTATTAATTTCACTTTCTTGAATGATTTTGACGCCCAACTGATAGGCATCCATTGTTTCGACCTTTGCGATGAACGAAGACATCAGTTCGGTGAAAGAACGGAGCTTATTTAGGGTTCCATTATTAACTTTCAGACCAAATTTGACGGGCGAATTGAGGATTGACCAGAAGCTTTCATGATTTAAATGGGCACAGGCGATAATCTTCTCAATCGTCGAAGCGCCAATTCCGCGTGTGGGATAATTGATGATTCGGCGAATGGCCTCCTCGTCTTCAGGGTTTACGACAACGCGGAAATAAGCCAAAACATCCTTAATTTCTTTGCGTTGATAAAAGCTCATTCCTCCAAAAATGCGATATGGGATGGTCTGCCGCCGCATCTCTTCCTCAAAGATTCTACTCTGCGAATTGGTGCGATACAAAATGGCAAAATCGCTGTAATTGAAGTGTTCTTTCAGCTGCAATTGTTTGATATATCGGCAAACGACAGCAGCCTCCTCCTTATCACTATAGACCGGACGTAGCACCAGCTTTTCGCCCTTGGCATTTCGGCTGTAAACGTCTTTGTGTATTTGTCGCTTGTTGTGGAGAATCAAACTATTGGCCGCTTGTACAATATTCTGCGTCGAGCGATAGTTTTGTTCGAGTTTGAAGAGTTTTGTCTCGGGGTAAATCTTCTGAAAATCAAGAATGTTATCAATATTTGCGCCCCGAAAACCATAAATACTCTGTGCGTCATCTCCTACCGCACACACATGATGATGCTCTTACCAACAAATCGTCGAAGTCCATTGCGTTGGCTGTCTGCAAACGCTGTTGATAAGTTTGGTAGATTTGATAAATTTGTCCTTGGCGGCTTTGTTCGCCTCGTTTCAAAGCAGCCTGGTCCACTGCATAGGCATTCGGCAGGATAAGATGATTCTTTGCCATGCTAATCTTTGCATGTACGCTGGCCGGCTTATAAACGTCATCATCAAGCTGCATTTCTTTGATGATACTTTTCAACAACGACCGGCTGTCTGACTCATCATAGATAGTAAATTGCTTCGAATAGCCCAATTTCTCAGCTTCGACACGAAGAATTCTTGAGAAAATGCTGTGGAATGTTCCCATATAGAGGTAGCGCGTGCGATCTTGGCCCACGACTCTCGCGATACGGTTGCGCATTTCATTGGCGGCCTTATTTGTGAACGTAAGCGCAAGAATACTCCAAGGTTCATACTGCTTTTCGTCTATCAGATAGGCAATCTTATACGTAAGTACACGCGTTTTGCCCGAACCTGCACCGGCAATCACCAGCTGAGGTCCGTCGCAATATTCCACAGCAGCACGCTGTCCATCATTTAACTCTAAATTCATAATAATCAATGGGCATATACTCCGCCTGAAGCGGTGTGTGGATCATAATCTTCTCCGGGCTTTGGAAAACTCGGAATGTAACGCATATTGGCTAAAATTTGTCTCCGACGTCGCATGACATAAGGTCCTGGATGCTTACTACTTAGCTCACGAGGATTAGGCAACGTGGCTGCAATTGTAGCGCAATCAGAACGTGAAAGCTCGATAGCTTGTTTCCCGAAATTATATTCAGCAACGGCATCAGCGCCGTAGATTCCATTTCCCATTTCAATGGAATTCAAATACACTTCCATTATTCTCTGCTTACTCCAAAGCAGTTCTATCAATGCCGTGAAATAAACTTCAAAACCTTTTCTCGTCCAAGACCTCCCGGGCCAAAGAAATACATTCTTTGCCGTTTGCTGGCTTATGGTGCTTGCTCCGAGCTTACGTTTTCCGCCTTTTAAATTCCGTTTGGCTGCCTCTTCTATTGCATCATAATCAAAACCATGATGCAAAAGGAAACGTTGATCTTCACTCGCCATCACCGCCACAGGCAAATGAGGAGATATCTCATCCAAAGGTATCCAATGATGATGTAATGTTACACTCTCACCAGCGCCTAACTGTTGAAAACAACGAATGAACATCAGCGGTGTAAAATATACAGGCACAAACCGAAGGAGTACAACCGCAAAGACGGATGAAGCAAAGAAGAGCACAAAAGCCCATCTGATAACTTTCCAAACTATGGTTTTCATTAATGCAAAAGGGGGCACACTGCCTACACAGTGCACTCCCATAATTTAATTTGTTTATTTTTAATTACTCTGAAAGAGTACCTGACTTTGCTGCGTTAACCATTGCGGGAGAAGCATATAGATATACTTCCACACGACGATTCTGCTTGCGTCCGGCTGCTGTTGAATTGTCGGCAACGGGTTCTGAACTACCCTTTCCAACAACATTCTGGAATTGTGAGCTCGAAACACCACAAGATTTAAGATAGTTTACAACACTCTCTGCACGACGATTACTCAATGGAATATTGATTGCATCATTGCCTGTATTGTCTGTATGACCATAGATATCAACATGACAATCAGAATTATCTTTCAAGACCTTAGAGAATTTAGCTAAATCATTCTTAGAAGATGCTGTCAAAGTTGCTTGATTTGTAGCAAAAAGAATACCACTATCAAAGGTAACTTTTACTGCTTTCAAACCATTGGCATCTGTTACTTCTTCAACCTTTGCATTGCGAATCTGAGCTGCTTGAGCTGCAACTTTATCCATATGACGACCAATCAGTGCACCTGCACCTGCGCCTACAGCACCACCAATGGCTGCGCCTACAGCCGTGTTACCTGCTATTCTACCAACGATTGCACCTAAAACGCTGCCACCACCAGCGCCAATCAACGTACCTGTACCCTGTTTTGTTGCGCAACTACATACTGAAAGGACACACAATCCCATCGTTGCCATTTTCAAATTCTTCATAATTTTTATTCTTAAATACGTTTATTATTTCTCTGCAAAGATAGTCGTTTTTCCATCATTATATGCAGATTACCATTTATTTTTTGTAATTTTGCCACAAAATAACACGTTTCTCACAACATAAGAAAAAGGAAAAACCTATTTGAATATAGGGGATTCCCTAAACATTGGGGAATAAAACGACAAATAATAAAATATCTATATAATGGCAAAAGAACTAAAGCAACTTACCAAAAGGGCTGAAAACTACAGCCAATGGTATAATGATTTGGTAGTTAAAACAGATTTAGCAGAGCAGTCTCCTGTACGTGGTTGTATGGTCATTAAACCCTATGGCTATGCTATTTGGGAAAAGATGCAGGCAGAACTTGATAAAGAATTTAAGAAGACGGGGGTGCAAAATGCTTATTTCCCAATGCTTATTCCAAAGAGTTTCCTTAGTAAAGAGGCAGAGCATGTAAAGGGATTTGCAAAAGAATGCGCCGTAGTTACCCACTATCGTCTTAAAGCAAGTGAAGACGGAAACAGTGTTGTTGTAGACCCAGCAGCCAAACTTGATGAAGAGTTAATTATCCGTCCTACTTCTGAAACAATAATATGGAACACCTATAGAGGGTGGATTCATTCTTGGAGAGACCTCCCTATCATGTGCAACCAATGGTGTAACGTGATGCGATGGGAAATGCGTACACGTCCTTTCTTGCGTACTTCTGAATTCCTTTGGCAGGAAGGTCACACTGCACATGCAACGAAAGAGGAAGCTGAACAAGAAGCACAAACGATGCTAAAGGTATATGCCGACTTTGCAGAAAAATGGATGGCTGTACCTGTTTTGCAAGGCGTTAAGAGCGAAACTGAACGATTTGCAGGCGCACTTGACACCTATACTATTGAGGCAATGATGCAAGATGGTAAGGCATTACAAAGTGGAACAAGTCACTTCTTGGGCCAGAACTTTGCCAAAAGCTTTGATGTTCAGTTCCTCAACAAAGAGAACAAGCCTGATTATGTATGGGCAACTTCATGGGGAGTCAGCACACGTTTGATGGGGGCGCTTATCATGGTACATAGTGACGACAATGGACTTGTGCTTCCACCAAAGCTTGCTCCTATCCAAGTTGTTATTGTTCCTATATATAAAGGTGACGAACAACGTAAAGCCATTAGCGACAAATTACAACCTGTTATCACGAAGATGCAGGAGTTAGGTATTAGCGTTAAATTCGATGATTCGGATAATAAGCGGCCAGGATTTAAGTTCGCTGACTATGAATTAAAAGGTGTACCTGTGCGCTTAGTCATGGGTGGTCGTGACCTCGAAAACAACACAATAGAGATTATGCGACGTGATACTTTGGAGAAAGAGAACGTTAGTTTCGATGGCATTGTCGAGCGAGTTCAAACGCTACTTGACGATATTCAGCGCAACTTATTTGAGAAAGCACGCGCTTATCGCGATGCACATATCTTCGAATGTGACAATTATGACGAGTTTAAGGAACGTGTGAAAGATGGTGGTTTCTTCCTTTGTCATTGGGATGGCACAGCTGAAACTGAAGCCAAAATCAAAGAAGATACACAGGCAACCATCCGCTGTGTGCCTTTTGATTATGAGCAAACAGAAGGTATTGACATGGTTTCGGGTAAACCATCTAAACATCGTGTTATCATTGCGAGAAGTTACTAAGCAAACTTTTTGAATACGTTTATAAGCAAGAGGATGCGCGACTACATTCGTTCATCCTCTTTTTCTTTGGCCTACGCTTCGTGAAAGCTGTTTCTTTGGCTTATGATTAAAGAACTCTGCAATACTTAAACGAAACAAAAGTTGAAGGGAAAATCAATCATCTTACCATTGTTTTATTTTCTTATTTGAAAAGCATTCTGATATAAAAAAATACTTTTTCAACAACAAATAAACCATAAACAGACCATAGAACATCATGATTATTTGAAGTATTCATAAGATTAAATGTTTTATTTGATATACATTTATAACTTACTTATAATCACTACATTAAATAACACCCTATAAATCTAAAAACAAAACGCTTGAAATCGAACTATAAAGAGCTATATTTGACCACACAATCTAATAGAGACGACTCTGTAAAACGAGGCAAATTACAACACAATAATATATCAATCACACAGCCTGTCTGGTGAGGATTTTTATCCATAAACTATATTCCACCTTATAAGATAGTGAAATTTCGAATATTATTTGTAATTTTGCAACGTTTAATATAAAGTAAACAAAAGATTAAAAATAATGGAACTTGCAAGTAAGTA
>QWCZ01001144.1_pt1 | contig 11830 bp, 8 predicted proteins | sample 1972651 | NCBI WGS metagenome assembly QWCZ01 (sample SAMN09866695, study PRJNA288562) | Human oral metagenome isolate pre1_saliva, whole genome shotgun sequencing... | isolation source: mouth | host: Homo sapiens | place: USA: California
CACCCCCGCCAGCGCCGCCCCGGCGCCGGTGCCCGCCAAGTCCAGCTACCAGCCAGAAGAGGTGGACACCGCCGCTATCTTCTTGCGTGACGTGAGCGTTGGTTGGGGCGATAAAGACGTACTTAAAAACGTCAACCTGCGGGTGGAACTGGGTGAACACATCGGTATTGTGGGCCGCTCAGGAGCCGGCAAATCCACGCTTATGGCACTACTGGCAGGCCACTTACTGCCCCGTGAAGGCTACGGGCGCCTTGGCCCTATCCGCCTGCGCCCAGCCAATATGTCACGCGTGCAGCGCTCCAGTGCCCTAGTTAGCCAGCGCTCATGGCTCTTTGGTGACACGGTAGCCCAAAACCTGCGTCTAGCTAAGCCTGAAGCTACCACTGAAGAACTATGGCGGGCCCTGGAAGTAGCCCAGCTTGACACCGAAATTCGAGCCCTACCTAAAGGACTAGAAACCATGCTGGGCGACAGCGGCATGGGCCTATCAGGAGGCCAAGCCCAACGCCTGGCTATCGCCCGCGCCGTGCTAGCTGACCGCCCCATCTTGCTATTGGATGAGCCCACCAGCCAGGTAGATCTGGCCAGCGAAGCTGCCATCACTAAAGCCCTAGAAAACCTAGGTGCCAACCGCACTGTGGTAACCATTTCGCACCGCCCAGCGGCGCTAATCCACACTGACCGCATCTTTAAGGTTTCTAAAGGCAAACTCCACGAGCTAACGCCGCGCAAACCCAAGGCTAAGCCCACCGGCCCAGCCCAACCCACCAAAGCCCAGGCAGACCAGCTCCTGGCCGCCAAGGTTAGCGGCGACGCCATGACCACTCCCTTAACCTCAGCGCTAGCCTCTCTAGCCCAGATGCAAAAACCCACTAAAACCAAGAAAAACTCTGCCAAAAAACCAACTGCTATGGATGCCAACTCAGCCCACAGCTCTAGCGGAGAGGACGACTGATGTCACGGCGTCGGGTTTATAACTGGATCCTAGAAGTAACGCGGCCGGCACTAAAGCCTCTGGCCCTGTCAGTAAGTGCACGCCTACTGGACCAGATCTTGCAGGTAGTTATCTACTCCCTGGGGGCCTATGCACTCGCGGTGGCGCTGCGTAAGCTCAGCGGTGGCGGCGGGCTCGATACTGGCCTGGTGTGGCTGTTTTTGCTGGCATGTTTGATCATTGCCCTGGTTAAGGCCGCGTTGCGCTACGCCGAACAGTTCATGGGGCACCTAGTTGCTTTCAAAGCCCTAGAGCTGCTGCGCATCGCGCTGTTTAAGTCCATGCTGCCCCAGTCACCACGCCTGTCTTTGCATACCCGCTCAGCTGAACTGACTGGGCGGCTAACTAAAGACATTGACCGCATTGAGGTGTTTTTTGCCCACACTTTGGCGCCGCTAGTAAGTTCCCTGGTAGTGCCGCTGCTGACCTGGGTGTGGATCGCCTTTGTGTCTCCGGCTACGGTTTCTATTTTCGTCCTGGTGATGCTGGCGCTGACCTTAGTGGTGGTGCCGTTGATGGGGGCTAAGTTCTCCCTTGCCGGAGCCCAAAAGAGCGCCAAGATTCGCGGCCAGCTCCAGGCCCATGTAACTGACTCGGTGCAGGGCTACAACGAGGTGCTTTCTTATGGCGCCCAGTTACAACGTCTAGAGCAGCTTGAACGCATTGGTGATTCGATCACCGCCGCTGATGCTCCGGTACGGGCTTGGGCGGCCCTGCGTTGGGCAGCCGGGCAGCTTTTGATGGCCCTGATGCTGTTTGGGGTGCTGTTTATTTGGCTGCGCGACCCGGTTTTTGAGGCCGCTCCCCTGGCTCAGGCCCCCACAGTGGTGGCGGTGACTGCCGCCCTGGTAGCTCAGCGTACTAGCGCGCGTACCTTGGAGGATATGCCTTCTTCAGTGTCGGTAGCTTGGGCTAGTGCTGAGCGGGTTTATGCCACCGCCCATGGTCCGGCTTTGCTTGATGGCCCTAAAGCTTTGCCTGCCCATCACGACGACGCCGCCAAGTCTGGTTTGGAGGTCACCTGGCACAAGGTTTCTTACGCCTACCCCGGTGAGCGTAAACACCAGGCTTTAACTCAGGTTTCCCTGCACCTAAATGCTGGTTCTTGGACGGTGTTGGCGGGTGCTAGCGGTAGCGGCAAGTCCACGCTGAGCATGTTGGCGGCGCGCTGTGATGATCCGGTGGGCGGGCGCGTGCTGCTTGATGGGCACGATGTGCGCACGCTTAAGGTTGATTCGCTGCGTTCCCAAGTGCAGTTGGTAAGCCAGCATCCGTTCATTATGCGCGCCACTATCCGTGAGAATCTGGCCCTGGCGGCCCCGCAGGCAGATACTGCCCAGCTGTGGCAGGCCCTGGAGTACGCTCAGCTGGCTGCTGAGGTGCGGGCTATGCCTAAGGGACTCGACACGCTTGTGGGTGAGCGTGGCAGTTCGCTTTCTGGCGGCCAGGCTCAGCGTCTAGCTTTTGCCCGGGCGCTGGTAGCTAAGCCGCGTCTGCTGATTTTGGATGAGTTCACTTCACATATGGATCTGAAGCTGGCTGCTAGCGTGCGTAAGTCTTTGCGCCAGGCACTACCTGAAGCCACTATTTTGGAAGTCTCCCATACGTTGGTGGGCCTGGAACTGGCTGACCGGGTAGTGGTCTTTGAAAACGGCCAGATTGTTCAAAGCGGCAAGCCCCAAAAGCTAATGAACACTCCCGGCCCGCTGCGCCAGCTTATGGATCGCTAAGCCCGCTTGTGCACCACTGGGGCCAATAGCCAATAAACCCCAGCAATTACATAAATAGTTAGCGCTAACCGTAATGGTTAGCGCTAACTATTTTTTAAGGGTGTTCACTGCAGCAGTTATGGCGCCAGCGCATTAGACGCACGCTAGCCAGCTGCTGGGACAGAGCCTGGTATGGCCTTGTGGATGTCGCGATGCACTAGGCTCCCAGCTGCTGGGATAGGGCGCGGTCTTCGTCGGTAACTACCCCTTCCACCGAAACCTTGTCCAGGTAGGCCATGCCGTCAAAAGACAGCTCGCGGGCGTTTTCCGGGTCAGCTTTAGCATCGTTGAACTTACCGTGAGCCAGACGGTCAATCACAATGGCAATAGCGCCGTCGCCGGTTACGTTGGTGGCGGTGCCGAAGGGGTCCAAAGCGATGTAGGTGGCGATCATAAGGGCAATAGCGGACTCGTTAAAGCCCAGCATTGAAGAGAGCACCCCGGTGGCGGCCATGATCGCACCTCCGGGCACACCCGGGGCGGCCACCATGACAATACCCAGCATGAAAATAAAGCCGGCATACTGCATCGTTGAAACATTCATGCCCTGGGAGGCAATAATGGCCAGAGAAAAGGCGGTAATTTTCGAGGTTGAACCAGCCAGGTGAATAGTGGCGCACAGAGGCACGGTAAAAGCAGCTACCGGCGCAGATACCCCATTTTTGCGGGTCTGGCGCAAAGTCACCGGGATGGTGGCCGCCGAGGAAGAGGTACCCAGGGCGGTGGTGTAGGCGGGCATCATGGTCCACAGCGCCTTTAACGGGTTGCGCTTGCCAATCAGCCCAGCTACCACAAACTGGGTCAGCAGGATAACCACTTCCAGTACCAGCACCACCACTACTACGCTCAGCAGGGTGCGCATAATGCGCCACGCTGCACCTGAGATAGCCAGGTTCAAGAAGGTACCAAACACGTGCAGCGGTAGCAGCGGAATAATGATCTTGTTGATCAAAGCGCTGATAATAGCCCTAAATTCAATGCTGGCTTTACGCAGCACACCCCTGGGCACCAGCGACAGGCCAATGCCGATTACGAAAGACAGCAGCAGCGCCGTCATGACCCCAAAAACCGGGGGCATTTCCACTTCAAAATATGACTTGAGGGTGCCGGCGTCGGCCTTACCCACATTAGAGGCCAAAGACTTGGTGATAATGTGCGGGAAAACGCTGACGCACACCACGTAGGTAAGGAAACCTGAAAACAGGGTGGAGCCATAGGCCAGGGCCGCAGTAATAGAGAGCCACTTACCGGCTCCACGTCCTAAATCTGCAATTGCTGGGGTTACCAAACCCACGATGATCAGCGGAATTGCAAAACTTAAGAACTGGGCGAAAATCGCCGAAAAAGTAACGAATACGCGCGCCAGCGGCACGGTGATCAGCGGGGAGGAACCCACCTTAATAGAGCCCACCACCAAAGCGGTCACTATCGCTAGAATCACCCAAAACAGGATGCCGCCAGCTTTTGCTAGCTTACGCACCGAGATCATGCCTTTTCCTTCGCTCGCGGCGAGGCGCCTGGCGAACGCGGTGCGCCGCCAATAGCGTCAGCGCCTAGGTGTGCAACATAATCTCAATATTTGGCTTATAGCGCTACATTCTCCGTATAGTGAGATTTTCTTACATTATTTTCTAAAATATGCATTCGCCGCATATAGCGAAATTTGTCAGTTTCCCATCGTTTTAACTGATCAATACGATTATGGTGAAGCCATGAGCGCTAAGCAGGTAAATTGGCCCCGTTCAAAGCACAGCTATGTTGATTTAAGCGACGGGCGCCGGCTGCATGTAGTGGAGCATCTGCCGTTTTCCGGGGCAGCTGCAACCACGACGGCGCCAGCGGCTGCGACACCTGCGTCGTTAGCCCCACCTGCGACGACGGCGCCAGCGGCTGCGACAAGCGAGGCTAAGCCACCGGTAGTGTTTGAATCCGGCCTAGGGCTCTCGCGCCTACTGTGGGCAAATGTGACTCATTTACTGGCAAAAGCCGGCTACCGCACGATCAGCTATGATCGCTCCGGCCTGGGGCGCTCACCGGCCGCAACAGAGCGCAGCCTAGAGGCCCTGGTGGCAGACCTAGAGCAGGTGGTGCGAGCTTACGCACCCCAGGGGGCCATTATTGTGGGCCATTCCTATGGGGGCATCATGGCCCGTTTACTAACCGCACGCCAGCCACAGCTAGTTAAGGCGCTGGTGCTGGTTGATCCCTCAAGTGAATTTGTGGGGGCCCAGATTGGTCCCCTAGGTAAACGCCTGGAGGCACTTTTTGATTCGGCAATCACTTTTAGCCGCGATCTTAAACTGCTCCCCATTTTCCTAATGGCTGCAGGCTATAAGCATTTACCGGTGCGGTTGCAGCAAAAAGTGCGCATCGAGGACGTCAGCGACGCCGCTTTAAAAGCGCGTCGTCAAGAAAATAAGGGCTACTACCCGGCGCTAGCAAAGCTGCGCGAGCAGCCCCTGCCCTATCCGCAGGTGCCGGTAGAGATTTTATTGGCCAGCTCTTCACCTGAGTCAGAGTGGTTTAAGGCCCACAGTGAGTATGCGAGCAAGCTGCCTGATGCACACCTGTGGCAGGCTTCAACCAGCTCACATATGGTGCCACTGCTGCGCCCCCAGGAAGTGGCCTTGGCAGTTAAGCAAGCCGACGCTCGTCGCAGCGCCTAAGCAAAGCGCAGCCCTGGGCCTAGCTAAACCGCACCCCTGGTGACTGCGTTCATATTGCCAGCAGCTACGCCGTCGGCCCTAGCGCAGCCACAGCAGGTTTTAGTAGATGCGCGGCAGGTTAGCGTAAGTGGACAGCAGCACTAAACCAACGGTTAGGCCAGTGCCCACCACTAAATCTTCAAACCGGCTGCGGGCCTGAATCCAGGTGCCCTCGGGGCGCAGCAGGCGAATTATGGTAAGGGCGCCGGTCAGTGCAGCAGCCTCCAAAACCGCAAAACGTGAGTAACCCAGCAGCGCAGTGGCCACCACGATTAGCACGCAAACCGTCACTACCCCTACCCCGGCCACGCGATAGTAGTGACGCGGCGGCAACTGGTTAGGGGAAAGTACGCTTTCAGCTGTTTCTTCGCTCATTTTTCTCCTTGGCAACCGCTACAGCATACCTTTTACCGCGCCGTAGCTGGAGGCTTCAGCGGGTAGGTCACCGGTGTCGACGGCGTCGCTGATTTGTTCCAGCATCTGCTCTACCAGGTCAATTACGGCTTTTTTACCCTCAACTGGGCCACCAGCCAAGAGGCCGTCGGTACCCAAAAGCACGGCGGCGGGCACTGCCTCAATTGCAAGCAGGTGGGAAACTTCCTCGTTAACGTCACGTAGATAGTGTCCACGCAGTGAGTAGGGGTCTCCCTTGGCGAAGTATTCCTCGGCGCTGCGTGGGGAAACCACCTTAATAGCCACCTGGGGAATGGCCTTGATCCAGCCGGGCACTAGGGCTTTAATATCGTCACAGTAGCCGCATTCCATAGATAGGAACAGCAACAGGTGAGCCTGGCGGGCTGAATAGGCGCGCAGGTTGTAGCCGCTTTCAAACTCATCATAGAGGGTGGCGATGGGGATCAGGGCGCGCAGATACTCGCCTTCTTGCTGGCTGGCGGGAGCGTCTAGATAATCTTGAGCAAAGCCGCTTTGCTCTACTGGCACCGGGGCAGGGGCTTTACCTAGGGATGCTTGGGCTAGTAGCCAAGTAACTGCCGCCACCGCCACCAGGGCTAGAACTGGCGGGTTAGTGGCCACTTGAAGCGCGAAAACTGGTGTGCCCCAAGCTAACGCCACCAGCCACAGCAGGGCCAGGGCCACTAGGGCCAGGTTGCGGGCAATTAGCACCGGCCCCACTTCGGTGGCATTTTTAGCCCCAAAACAGTTGCAGCTGGCCTGATCTTGGCGGGCCAGGCGCACAATCAGCGCCAGGTAGAAGCTGACCAAAACCAGCGCGGCCAGAGCCACCGGCCAAGCCAGTACTCCGGGCACAACCAGTAAAGCTAGCGCCAGGGCCAGCTCAGCCCAGGGGTGGGCGCGGCGCAGCCAGGTTTGGTTTAGGAATTTGGGTAGGCCCAGTTCACGCCAAGTATCGGCGTCATCTACGCCGGAGGTGAGCTTACCGATAGCAGCTGCGGAAAATACGGTCGCCAAAACTATGGGGGCGGCTACCAGTACTAAATCCATGGGGCTCCTTGTTTAACGCCTGGCTAACATATTGGTTTAACACGCTGGCGTGGGTGGGAACTTAAAGGGGGCGGAATTTAAAAGCGGCGGGACTTAAAGGGGTTGGGATATAAAGCGGGGACAGGTATAAACCTGCCCCCGCTAAATGTATCAGTGAGCGAAGTGGCGCGTACCAGTGAAGTACATGGTCACGCCGGCGGCCTGGGCGGCCTCAATCACTTCTGCGTCGCGGATAGAGCCGCCAGGCTGCACCACAGCCTTAACCCCGGCGTCGATAAGCAGCTGTAGGCCATCGGCGAAGGGGAAGAAAGCGTCAGAGGCAGCTACGCTACCCACCGCACGTTGAGGGGCGCTGGTGGCTAGGATCTGGCTGGCATCCGCCCCACCGGCACTGTTGGCCTGGTTGGCGGCGGCGTCGCCAGTGGCGCGCGCGCCTAGGGTGTTGGCGCGCTCAATGGCCAACTTGCACGAGTCAACGCGGTTAACCTGGCCCATACCCACACCCACAGTGGCGCCAGCGTGGGCTAGCAGCACCGCGTTGGAGCGCACCGAGCGCACAGCGTTCCAGGCAAAACGTAGGTCAGCTAGGGTTTCGGCGTCGGCACTGGGGCCGGCCACCAGCTGCCACTGGGCCGGGTCGTCACCGGTGGCGTCAACATTGTCACGCTCTTGCACCAGTAGGCCGCCGGTTACCTGCTTGAACTCATAGCCACCACGTACTGGCTTAGGCAGGCGCAAAATACGTAGGTTCTTCTTGGCGCTGAGGATTTCTAGTGCCTGCGGTTCATACTCAGGGGCCACAATCACCTCAGTGAAAATCGGCTTAACCTGGGCGGCCATGGCGGCGGTGACGGTGGCGTTGGTGGCGATTACGCCGCCGTAAGCAGACACCGGGTCGCAGGCGTGGGCCTTAGCGTGGGCCTTAGCCACATCCTCATCTACCGCAATGCCGCAAGGGTTGGCGTGCTTAACTACCACCACGGTGGTGGCCTCGCCTTGATCGTAGGCGGCGCGCACAGCCGCGTCAGCGTCGGTGTAGTTGTTGTAGCTCATGGCCTTGCCGTGCAGCTGCTCGGCGCCGGCAATGCCCTGGGCCTGGCCCTGGGTGTACAGAGCAGCGCTCTGGTGGGGGTTTTCGCCGTAGCGCAGGGCGTGGGCGCGAGTAAAGGTGGCGCCCACAAACTCCGGTAGGGCTGCCTCGGTCTCTAGCTGCTGGGAGAACCAGCTGGCGACGGCGACGTCGTAGCTGGCGGTGTGAGCGAAGGCGGCGGCGGCTAGGGCCCGGCGCTGAGAGAGGGTGAAGCCACCTGCAGACACAGCCTGGGCTACCTGCTCGTAACGGGCCGGGTCTACCACTACCGCTACTGCCGGGTGGTTTTTGGCGGCAGCGCGCACCATGGAGGGGCCGCCAATGTCGATCTGCTCAACGCAGGCGTCAAAGTCAGCGCCAGAGGCAACCGTGTCAGTGAAGGGGTAAAGGTTAACCACCACCAGGTCAATGGGAGCTACCTGCAGTTCACGCAACTGGGCCAGGTGAGCGTCCTTGCGGCGGTCAGCCAAAATACCGGCGTGAATCTTGGGGTGCAGGGTCTTAACGCGGCCTTCTAAGCACTCGGGGAAGCCGGTAACCTGCTCCACCGGGGTGACCGGAATACCGGCGGCAGCAATGGTGGCGGCGGTGGAACCGGTAGAAATTAGCTCAACCCCGTTGGCGTGTAGCTGGGTGGCTAGCTCCACCAGGTTGGTCTTGTCGTAAACGCTCAGCAGGGCGCGCTTAACCGGCACCTGGTCAGGGTTTACTAGACCTTCCGTGGGCACGTGAGCAGTGGGGATTGCAGTCAATTTGACTCCTTGAAACTGGAAAATAACTGCCTAGGCACCCAGGCGGGCGGCGCCATGGTTTACCCCTTAAAACTTAAGTTTCAAGGGCTCGCCGCTCCCCGGTGGTGACCCACCCACGCCAGTTACAGCGATAACAACCCCAGTCTACTGTAGAGTTGGGGTTGCTTTAAGTTAGTGCGCGCACAATATTTAGCCGCGCTCACGCTAAAATCTAGCTGCGCACTAGTTTGCCCAGCTCAGCGACAAGCTGGGGAGTTTCGGCGGCCTTAATACGCTCAGTTAGGCTCTCGTGGGTGTCACCGGGTTTAACCGGCACCTGCACCTGGGCGATGATCTTGCCGGTGTCCACGCCCGCATCCACCCAGAACAAGGTGGCTCCCGAAACCGTGGCGCCGTCAGCCAAAGCGTCGCGTACTGCATGGGCGCCAGGGTACTTGGGTAGCAAAGCCGGGTGGGTGTTAATGGTTTTGCCTCCAAATTCAGCTAGGAAGCTCTCCCCCACCAGCTTCATAAAGCCCGCGCAAACCACCAGGTCGGGCTGGTATTTGGCGACGGCGTCGGTAAGGGCCTGGTCCCAGCTGGCACGGCTGGGGTAATCCTTTAGCGGCACCACAAAGCTGGGTACCTTGTACTGGGCGGCGTAGTCGAGGGCTTTACAGGTCTTGTCAGCGCCCACTGCCACCACCTTGGCCCCATAGGTGGGGTCTTGGCAGGCCTTTAGGATAGCCAGCAGGTTTGAGCCCGAACCGGAGGCCAGCACCACCAGGCGCTTGGGTTCATTACCGCTGCGGGCACCAGCTTTAGATGCGCTCATGGAAACTACCTCAATCTTGTGTTTGGTTTGACTTGCACCTAGACGCACACGCGGATGGGGCAACACCAGCCCCAGTAGAGTAGCTGCAAATAGCTGGGCCGCTAACGCCCCCACCACTGGCAAGGTCCTGGGGCCAGCTACGCTCATGCGCCCTGGACCCACAGAGCCACTGGCGGCCAGGCAAAGCAGCAAAATCACCAGTGAACTAGTAATGATTGCGGTTAGCCCTAACGATAACGTGGCACGCAGGCCAAGCAGATCACTATTGGCGGCCACTTTGCGCCCCATAGCTAGCCAGGTCACCAGGGTTAATACCAGTATTAAAGCCACAATGATGATCCAGGCTGGGCTTACAGCCGTTTTAGGCAGTGCCCCCAGTATTGGCAGGGCAGGCACGCTACCGGCGCGCACTAATCCCGGGCTAAACAAGCTGCCTTGACCCAGGGCAAAACCGGGGCCCGCCAACCAACTAAGCGCCCAAATAGCAGCGGTAGGTAGCCACAGGATCTGCAAGGTTAACAGCGAGGCGGTGGCCACGTTCCCCGTGCCCACCAACGAGTCATGCAAGGTGGAGATACGGGAAAACCCGGTAACTAGTGCCACCGCTAACACCACTAGCGCCGCCGTCGCTAAAGTCAGCAGCTCAAAGCCAGCCAGGCGCAGCCCCAGGCCCAGCCACAGGGGCCGCCTAGCCCAGGCCCTACCTAAACGGGTGTCATCTAAATGGCCCGCGCGCCCCAACTCCACTGCGGCCACCAGCGCCGTCAAAAGCGCACTAAAACACACCGCCGGGAAAAAACTGCTTGACGAAGGGGCGGTAAATGAACCCACAAAAGCTGCCCCCGCACTAGTACAGGCAGCTACCACAATGGCGGAAACATTAAACAGCTGAGCGCGCCTAATAAAGCTACGGGCCAGCCAGAGGTTGTAAATAGTCAGCCCCAGTAGCGGCAAAGATAGGGTGCCATCAATTTCAGAATGGCGCGCGCCGCCCAGACCCAGCAGCCACAAATTAGTGCCTGAGGCCAGGGCACTCACAGTTGAATACTGCACTGAGGGAGTGACGATCAAAACCACCAATAAGGTGGGGATAACAACACTCAGCCACCCCAAAGTAACCCATTCGACGCCGGCGCGTACGGCTCCAGGCCAGTCGCTAGGGACAGTCAGTTCGGTTCTAGTTGGGGTGGCTGAAGTGCTCATCAGTTAGCGTGGAGCTCCTGGTAGGCCGCACGTGCTAGCTCGGCGGTTTCGGTTGGGGTACGACCTACCTTAACCCCCACAGCCTCTAGCGCTACCTTTTTGGCCGCTGCGGTTCCTGAAGAACCCGACACAATCGCACCAGCGTGTCCCATGGTTTTACCCTCAGGGGCGGTAAAGCCGGCCACATAAGCCACCACCGGTTTAGTGACATGCTCGCTGATGTAGGCGGCAGCACGCTCTTCGGCGTCGCCACCAATTTCACCGATCATCACGATCACTTCAGTGTCAGGGTCAGCCTCAAAACCAGCCAGGGCATCAATGTGGGTGGTGCCCACCACCGGGTCTCCACCGATCCCAATGCAGGTGGTAAAGCCCAGGTCACGCAGCTCATACATGAGCTGGTAGGTGAGCGTACCGGACTTAGAAACCAAACCCACCGGGCCGGCGTCGGTAATGTCGGGCGGGGTGATACCCACATTGGACTTAGCCGGGCTGATAATTCCCGGGCAGTTGGGGCCAATGATCTGGGTGCCGTGGGCGGCGGCGTAAGCCCTAAAGTAAGTGGCGTCAGCTACCGGCACACCCTCAGTGATAACCACCACCAGGCGCATACCGGCGTCGACCGCCTCAATTACGGCGCTCTTAGTGAAAGCCGGGGGCACAAACACTACGGAAACATCGGCGCCAGTGGCGGCCTTACCTTCCGCTACGGTGCCGTAAACCGGAACTGACACCGTGCCGGCCTTAACCTCGCTGCTACCCGGACCAATGGGGCTAACTTCAAAGTCAACGCTGGTGCCGGCCTTGCGGGGGTTAACCCCACCCACAACTTTGGTGCCCGCGCTTAGCATACGGCGGGTGTGCTTTTGGCCTTCGGAACCGGTCATGCCCTGGACCAGGACACGATCTGAGTGTGAAAGAAAGATGCTCATTAGTTTTCCCCTAGTTCCTGGGCGATGGCGGTAACGCGGTCAGCGGCGCCATCCATAGTTTCGGCAATGGTTACCTGCGGCAAGTTAGCTTCAGCCAAGATAGCGCG
>QWCZ01001145.1_pt1 | contig 11826 bp, 10 predicted proteins | sample 1972651 | NCBI WGS metagenome assembly QWCZ01 (sample SAMN09866695, study PRJNA288562) | Human oral metagenome isolate pre1_saliva, whole genome shotgun sequencing... | isolation source: mouth | host: Homo sapiens | place: USA: California
CCTACTGAGTGTACCTTTAAGGTGGCTATCATACCCTACACGCGAGAAAACACCAACTTTTGCGACATCAAAGTTGGTTCGGTAGTGAATTTAGAGTTTGATATCTTGGGCAAATACATCGCCCGCATGCAAAGCCTTTCCAGCAAATAAGCTTGCATTTCCGATTCGTTTTGAGCCGTTATCGTGCATAACTTCACGATTTATGCCCGTGTTCAAGCCCTGAAGCAGCTGTTATTATTTTTTGTTTCGGGGCTTGGGTTCGGGTAATTCTTTGCAGGTTTCCTTCACAATTTTGGCTAAAACCTCGTGGTCTTCAAGGTCAGCAATGTAAAAGTAGTCTTTTGCTCCTGGATAGGGAGGGCGTAAATCAATGGATTTAAGTTCCTTTTTGCCAGATTCCGTGGGCTTGATGTAAAGGCAATCATCGCACAATAGACCGAAGATTTTGCCGTTGCAATAGATACCATACTCTCCAAACATCTTCTTAACCGTGATTTCTCCTGCCGTAATACATTGGTCTACAACGTACTGAACAAAGTCTGTGGTACAAGCCATGTGTGATTTAATTTTTAATTATTGTGGGTGATGATGCCTTATTTACCAACTGACGTGTTGACAAGTTGAAGAGAGGGATGCCCTTTATCAAGGATTTAGAATACTCCTCTTTTATATCATAGACACTTGTCAACACGTCAATCTGAACGTTTTCTCCGCTGTATTGTTCGTCAATTTTGTCGTTCGCCGTTGAGATATACCTCGCGAATAACAGGCGTGGTATAGGCGTAGGGAATGAAGGCAATAGAAGGAATGGGGTGGGTGATGTAGAAGTTTGCGACCTTGCCAATAGCTATCGAGCCATAATCAGCACTTAGCCCCATAGCGTATGCACCGTTGATGGTTGCCGCATTAAGTGCCTCTTCGGGTAGAAGTCGCATTTTGATACAAGCCAACGACACCACAAATTTCATATCGCCCGACGGTGTTGACCCTGGATTATAGTCGCTTGCGATGGCAGGACCAAGTCCAGCACTAATCATTTTGCGCACGGGTGCAAAGGGAATGTTAAGAAAGAATGAAGTGCCAGGCAACGCCGTTGGTGACGTTTCTGTGCCAATCATCATGGCAATGTCTTCGTCGGTCATACTCTCCAAATGGTCAACGGAGAGTGCATTGTGTTTTAGCGCCACCTCAACACCGCCACTTGGAGCCAGTTCCTGACCATGAATTTTGCCACGCATACCATGTTTTGCACCTGCTTGCAGTATGCGTCCCGTCTCTTCAGGTGTAAAAAAGCCCTCGTCACAGAACACATCCACAAAGTCGGCAAGCCCTTCTGCAGCCACAGCGGGTATCATTTCGTTTATGACAAAATCAACATATTCGGCTTGTCTACCAGCATAAGCCCTACCAACAGCATGGGCACCGAGGAAATTGGCAACCACTTTGAGTGGTGAAGTTTCTTTAATACGCTTGATAACGCGAAGCATTTTCAGTTCATCTTCGGTATTAAGCCCGTATCCGCTTTTAATTTCCACACAACCAGTGCCTTTAAACATCACCTCGCGAACGCGTTTCATCGACTGTTCGTACAAATCGTCTTCGCTCATTTCGTGCAGTTTGTCAGCACTATTGAGAATACCACCACCACGTTTGGCAATTTCGGCATACGACAAGCCATTGATTTTATCAACAAACTCGCCCTCACGACTACCTGCATTGACAATGTGCGTGTGCGAATCGCAAAACGATGGCATCACCGTTCCCCCATCTGCATCAACCTTTGTCACATTATCATCAAACTTAGGCATTTGCTCCATTGGACCAAAATCGGCTATTCTTCCATCTTTTACAAGAAGATAAGCATTATCAAGAGTCTCAAACTGAGCCATTTCACTGCCTTGTAGGCGCAAGCGACCCTTGCGATCTACACCGCCAAGGGTCGCTATGTTAAAGAATAAAGTAGTTGCCATCAATAATTATTTGCGTAAGAACTTGACAGAATCCTCAATATGGGGATACATAATCACGTCTGTATCAATAAAAGGTACCACCTTGCGATAAGCCTCATACACCTTCATTAATTCGGGAGAAGAAACAAGGGGGCGACGAAAATCAAGTGCTTGAGCAGCATTAAATAATTCGATAGCCAGCACACGTTCGGTGTTTTCAACCACCTTACGCAGCTTTATTGCCGCATTGGCACCCATACTGACAAGGTCTTCTTGGTCTTGACACGACGGAATACTGTCGATAGACGAAGGCACAGCATACGATTTGTTTAAGCTAACCACAGAGGCTGCTGTGTATTGAGCTATCATGAAGCCACTGTTAAGACCAGGTTTGGCCACCAAGAAACTAGGAAGTTCGCGCAAGCCAGACACCAAACGATAGATACGTCGTTCGCTGATATTGGCCAATTCGCTCATTGCAATAGCAAGATAATCCATTGGAAGAGCAATAGGTTCGCCATGGAAGTTTCCGGCCGAGATAATTAAATCTTCATCTGGACAGACAGTGGGGTTGTCGGTGGCAGAGTTAATCTCGATATCTATCACCGAATAAACATAGCGAAGCGTGTCTTTCACCGTGCCATGAACCTGTGGTACACAACGAAAAGAGTAGGGATCTTGCACATGTTTCTTAGGACGGGCGATGAGTTCACTACCCTCTAGCAATTGGCGGAAGCGTGCTGCAGTCTCAATTTGCCCCTGATGAGGACGCACTGCGTGTACAGCATGAGTGAAAGGTTCGATACGACCATCGAAAGCGTCGAGCGACATAGCTGCAATAACATCGGCCCACTCGCTCAGACGTTGTGCATTGAGTACTGCCCAAACAGCTTGAGCACTCATATTTTGTGTTCCGTTGAGCAAAGCCAATCCCTCTTTGCTAGCCAGTTCAATGGGTTTCCAGTTCATTCGGCGATTCATTTCTTCGCCAGAAAGAACTTCGCCATTCATATCCACTTCGCCAAGACCCACTAAAGGAAGACTCATATGAGCAAGTGGAACGAGGTCGCCCGATGCGCCAAGAGAACCTTGCTCTAGGATAATAGGGAAGATATTGTTGTTAAACATGTCGATAAGACGTTCAACAGTATCAAGTTTGCAACCCGAGAAGCCATAGCTAAGCGACTGCACTTTAAGCAAGATCATCATTTTAATAATGTCGTTGGGCAAGCGTTCACCCACACCGCAAGCATGAGACTTAATAAGATTTACTTGCAACTGCGACAATTGGTCTTTGCTAATAGATACGCTACAGAGCGAACCGAATCCCGTTGTGACGCCATAGATAGGATTTTCTTCCTTAGCTATACGTGCATCAAGGTATTCACGGCTTCTGATAATGCGCTTACGAGCATCATCACTCAATTCAATCTTATAGTTATTATAAATTATTTCGCCTATTCTCTCAATCGTAAGATGGTCGGCTGATATTTGGTGTGTCATAATTATATGCTATGATTTGTGGTTAAAAATGAATATTGTTAAACAATTCTTCGTCAACAAGGTTTGGCATTGTCACCTTAAAGTTGGGTGTACGCTCCATTTCTCTACTAATGGCATCCATCGACCCCTTGTTTCTAGCCCATGAACGGCGGGTAATTCCGTTATTTACATCCCAGAAAAGCATTTGTTTGATGCGTTCGTCACAAACTTCACTTCCATCAAGCACCATACCAAAACCGCCGTTAATCACTTCGCCCCAGCCAACTCCACCACCATTATGAATGCTCACCCAGGTAGCTCCTCGGAACGAATCGCCGATTACATTCTGCACAGCCATGTCGGCACAGAATTGTGAACCATCGTAGATATTACTTGTTTCGCGGAATGGCGAATCGGTTCCCGAAACGTCATGATGGTCTCGTCCCAATACAATGGGTGCGGTAATGCGTCCTTCGCGTATAGCTTTGTTAAAAGCTAAGGCAATACGTATGCGCCCTTCGGAGTCGGCATAGAGAATACGCGCTTGCGAACCTACAACTAATTTGTTGCGTCCCGCTTCTCGAATCCAATGAAGGTTGTCGGCCAATTGTCCGTGAATATCGTCGGTTGCTTTGTCCATCAACTCTTTAAGCACATCTGTAGCAAGCTGATCGGTCAATTCCAAGTCGGCGGGTAAACACGAAGTACAAGCCCATCTAAATGGTCCGAAACCATAATCAAAGAACATTGGGCCCATGATATCTTGAACGTAAGAGGGATAACGGAAGTGCTGAGCATCTTTCATGATGTCTGCTCCGGCACGACTAGACATAAGCAAGAAAGCATTACCATAGTCGAAGAAGTACATACCTTGCGCTGTTAGCTTGTTAATGGCAGTTACTTGTCGGCGAAGTGAGTCGAAAACGCGTTCTTTAAACATATCTGGATCGTCGGCCATCATCTTGTTCGATTCTTCAAGTGTCATACCAACAGGATAGTAACCACCAGCATAAGGATTATGCAAAGAGGTTTGGTCGCTACCTAAATCAACCTTGATATTATCTTTTGCAAGGCGTTCCCATAGGTCTACCACGTTTCCTACATATGCCATAGACACCACGCGACGCTCTTCTACCGCCTTATTAACAGCCGAAATTAGTTCGTCAAGATTATAATGCAGTTCGTCTACCCATCCTTGTGCATGACGTTTTTCGGCCGCAAGTGGATTAATCTCAGCCACAACACTAACAACGCCAGCAATATTTCCTGCCTTTGGCTGAGCGCCCGACATGCCACCTAGGCCTGAAGAAACAAAGAGAGGTATTTTATGGTCTTTGTCTTTGCCAAACACTTTGCGTGCAGCATTTAGCACAGTAATTGTTGTGCCATGAACAATACCTTGCGGGCCGATGTACATATAACTACCAGCAGTCATTTGTCCATATTGACTTACGCCCAATGCATTAAACCTTTCCCAATCGTCGGGTTTAGAATAGTTAGGGATAACCATACCATTTGTAACCACAACACGTGGTGCATTGGGGTGAGAGGGGAACAAACCAAAGGGATGACCACTATACATAACAAGCGTTTGTTCGTCGGTCATCTCACTTAGATATTGCATAGCGAGTCGGTATTGCGCCCAATTTTGGAATACAGCGCCATTGCCTCCATAAGTAATAAGTTCGTGTGGATGCTGCGCAACAGCAGGATCTAGGTTATTTTGTATCATCATCATGATAGCAGCAGCCTGTTTGCTACGATGTGGATATTCGTCGATATGGCGGGCATGCATAGCATAACGCGGACGTAGTCTATACATGTAAATGCGGCCATAATCTTTAAGCTCTTGCGTAAACTCGGGCAATAGCTGTGCATGTTGTTCTTTGGGGAAATAACGCAATGCGTTTTGCAAGGCCAATTTCTTATCTTCAGCCGAAAGGATATCCTTTCTTTTTGGTGCATGACTTACACTGTTGTCGTAAGCTTGTGGTTCGGGCAGCACGTGGGGAATACCACAACGGAGGTCTGCTTGAAATTCTTGAAGGGTCATAGTGGATGGTTAGTTATATTCTTCTTATTATATATAAGGTGTACATCTACACCAGATACGATGTTTAGTTCGAAAATTAAGAAGCAGGAAGGCATATAAGCCCACCTGCAACTGTATTATAATTTCGTTTCAACAATAGCAACAATCTCGGCTTCGGCCACATTGGCTTTCGCAATCAGGTCGTTTGCTTCTGCGATAAGCTTGCCACTCACCTCCTTATCAATAAGCGAACCAGCATTAATCTTCACGTTCATGCCAGCTCCAAGCACAGCTGCACGAGCAGCCAAAGCACCAACGCCAGCGTCAGACACGCTATTGGGGTTACCAATCTCGGCCATTGCTTTGCACAATTCGAAAACACGGAACGACTCTTTCATCGTTTGCAAAGGTACTTGTGCAGCATAAAGCGTGGCAGCTTGTATCGCATCAGTGCGAGCTTGTTTGTCGGCATCGGTCTTTTTGGGCAATCCAAAGGCCGCCATAATACGGTTGAAAGCCTCTGTGTCTTCGTCTACAAGATGTAACAAGTTGTGCATCATCTCTTGACCTTTATCAGCCCAATGGCTAAACTCTTGCCAACGATCGTCCCAACCGGGCTTGTGACTAGAGAGGTTGGCCACCATTGCGCCCAAAGCAGCACCCAAAGCGCCCATGTAAGCTGCAATTGTTCCACCGCCAGGAGCGGGAGATTCGCGCGATGTTTCTTTAGCAAAACCTTCAACAGTGAGGTCAACCAATTTCTTTCCGCCTTCTTCTTCGCAAAGATATTCAATAACTTTTTCACGCGGGTTGAAGGGTTTCAAGTCGTCAAGTCCCATAGACTTAATGGCAATCTTGATAACATCTTCTTCGGGAATGCCGGTTGAGCGATTTTGTTTTTCCAAGAAATAGCGACCTGCTTCAATGAGTGTGCGCTTGGGAATAAGTCCAACAATCTCAGTTCCAGTAACCCTTACACCGCGATTTTGTGCACAGCGGCAAACTTCATCGAAAGCAACGTGGAGTGGGGTAACATCGATATTGGTGATGTTCATCGACACCTGTGCAATGTCGTACTCATCGATAAACCAACCAATAGCCTTTGTTGCCTTTAGTGTACCAGGCTTATTAATGGTTTTCCCATTTTCGTCTTTCTTAATTTTTCCTGTTATGGGATTTCCTTCGCGCACGGGTCTGCCTTTCTCACGCACATCAAATGCAATTGCATTTGCTCGACGTGTAGAAGTGGTATTTAAGTTAAAGTTGGTAGCAATAAGGAAATTGCGCGCACCAACAGCAGTCATACCAGTACGTTGAACACGCTCGTCAACTGGGCGTGCACCAAAATCGGGTTGTTTTCCTTCTGTAGTAAGCTTTTCGGCAAGCGCTTCGTATTCGCCTTGTCGACAAACTGCAAGGTTTTGTCTTTCGGGCGTAAAGGCAGCAGCCTCATAACAATAGCAAGGAATTGTTAATTCATTGGCAATGCGTTCAGCCAATTTGCGTGCCAACTGGGCACATTCTTCAAGTGTAATTCCAGCCACGGGGATGAGCGGTAGCACATCAGTTGCACCCATTCTTGGGTGTGCACCGTGATGTTGACGCATATCAATCAATTCTCCCGCTTTCTTAACGGCCAAAAATGCGGCTTCAACCACCACATCAGGAGTACCCACAAAGGTAACCACAGTTCTGTTTGTGGCTTCTCCAGGGTCTACATCAAGCAGTTTAACACCTTTAACCTCTTTGATAACATTTGTTATCTGGTTAATGATTTCCATGTTGCGGCCTTCGCTGAAATTAGGCACACACTCCACAAGTTTGTTTACATTGTTCATGTTAGAATGTATCTGTTTAACGTTTGTCTCAATACAAGGTATTATAAAACACTAGCGCAAATATATGAATTTATTTACTAACGCACGCGTTTTTCAGACATTTATTTGCCTAAAGTGAGTGTAAGCCTATCTTAAAAACAATTGCTCAATGTTGTTATGTTAAGGTTGTCAATATCTTTCTGAACAGCATAACACAACGAGTTTGGCGTTTTGCTTAACAACACACACAATTATTAGCAAATGGTTACTTAGTAAAAAAGTTTTAACTGCATACAAAACGCGTATTCAAATAGCTAAATTTGTAAGATTATTTCTTGCACACTAAACTTTTAATGGCTCTTTTTAATTCTACTCAACATCCTACTAATTATCCTAAACATTCTCTTCTGCTGTCCAATTGTTCTTATTAATGCAAGCACTGCCCAATCTCTTAAAAAATGTTTATTCCGTTGGAAAACCTAAATAAATGTAATACCTTTGCGAAAAAGGAGATAATCATGGAACGAATAACACTTGAGAACTTTGATGCTACCTATGTAGACCCTATAGAAGAAGAACGTATTGATAAATTTGTATGCGATGAAATGAGTCGCCAAATTCATCGATATATCAAAGGTATGTCGGGTAGCAAAGACATTATGAACAGGTTTGAAGCACAACTTTCTACCTTGTCGGTTGCTGAAAAAGAAGTGGCCATTGCCAGATATATCGACTTAAATAGAAAGGTTACTAGTGGGCTTGACTTTAAAATTGTACTTACAAGGGCAATGGCTAACTATTGTGACACCTTCGACTACTTGCTAACGCTTGTTAACGATAGACGTAAAATGGTGTATTACCTTAACCGAATCAAGGACAAATACCTACGTTATCACGAAGTAGTTGAAGTAGAAGGAAAATTTGGTATCAACGATTGCGACGGAAATGTGCTTGTTTCAGCTAAGTATGATTTCTTACGCAGATATTACACCTATGTAGACGACCTGTGTCTAATGCCTATCATCGCGCAAAGAGATGGAAAAATGGGACTGATTTTGCCCGATGGGCATGACACTATTGTGGCTGACTTTATTTACGACGACATTAGTTTGCGCGACGAATATCCCTATTTTGAAGCACGACAGGGAAAGAAAAAGATATTATTGGAAACAAAATAGGCGATAGCTACACAACAAATAGCTGACAACCCCAACAACGAAGGCGAGCCGACAAAGAACAGCATAGCCATTATCTCATTACGTGGTTCTCTCTCTAATAATTTTACCACGTGGATAAAGCACAAGCACGTTTGTTCTTTGCCAGCTCGTTTTTTGCCTTCAGCTAGTCATGGCTCGAAAACTTATCCTTGTATATTTCTCTCTTCTGTGGCAATTGCCGCGGGAAATATTATCTTGTCTTCGATAAGTATATGTTCTTCTAAAGCCTCCTTAAAGTCTTTCAACCTATCTAATACTGCTTGATATTCGCTTTCTACCCCTTCGGGTGCTGTATATTGATGTGTAAGATAGGCAATATGTTCGTGTCTTGCCGTTTCTCCTTCATGGTCGGACATCATCACTGCAATGGGATTTTGAACCGAACCGCAATGAAATCCCTGTTGTGTTCTATGCTCTTGCGATGCTTCCATTATCTCATAGATAAACGGGAAGAGGATATTTTCTTCTTTCATCAGGTGCTCATCAAGGTCGTTTAACGATTCGCCAAACTGATGTGCCACCTCAATTAGTTCATTATACTTAGCTGCTAGAGCATTAAGTCGAGCCAATGTCTCTGGCCCTTCTTCGCGTATGCCTCTATGATGTATTTTCAACGCATAGTCAATCAACAAGTCTGTTGGCCATTTCTCAAATTCTAATCTTGTCTTCATTTTTATATCTTATTCTAATATACTTCTTTTTTACTAGTTTTGTGTACAGAGCAACAAGTAATCAGTTAGTCTTATGCACCGTTTTACATTTTCCCGAAAACTCTGACACCTCAATTTTAATAATTTCTGTACGGTGAAATGATGCTTGAGCATACTTTTCGCCTAACTGTTTAAATTCGGGCGAGAGCTTATTGATGAGCAAGCGCAATGCCCGCATTCGTTCTTCTTCGTTCAAACCCACCTTAGCTAGTCCACGTATCACAACACTTTCGTATTCGGTAGTGAATTTTGAGGGTAACAAATTAACCTCACCCACGATGCAAAGACACACATTGGGATGCTTAGCAATAGCCTTTAACTTCGTTCCCTCGGGTGCACAATGCACATAAATACACGAACTACAATCCCATACATGGTTTACAGGGATGGCATAGGGCATTCCATCTTCGTCGATCATTGAAAGTACGGCATATTCTGCCTCGTACACGATTTCTCTGGCACGCGCTTCAGTAAGCAGCCTGTCACGCCTTCTTACTTGGTCGTTATTATATTTCATACACATTAACTTTAAGGCAAAATTAAGATTATTTAGTCCTTCTGTTGGTAACATTTGTTACTTTCTGTGGTTAAAGTGGGTTAAATATCTTAACTTTGCAGTAAATTAAAATGCGTTTTTCAGATAGGGTGGGGTATACAACCACGCTTCACAACGCTCCAAAATCGTTCGTCAATGACAGAAATTCACCCTATAGCTCATTTCCGTTCGCCTTTCGGCTCTAAATTCGGCATACCCAAGCAAAGTGGACTTGTAAAAAATGTGCCTGGACACATTGTTTTCGAACCAGCATATCGTTCTAAAGATGCGCTGCGAGGCATAGACAAGTTTGACTTTCTCTGGCTTATTTGGCATTTTTCGGCCAACAAACATACACCCAACAGTCTTGTTGTTCGCCCTCCCCTCCTTGGTGGAAATGCCAAAATGGGTGTGTTTGCTACGCGTTCTCCCTTCCGTCCAAATGGTTTAGGATTATCATCTGTGCAACTCGAACAAGTTGAATGGGATACAAATAATGGTCCAGTGATACACGTTCTTGGGGCTGACTTGATGGATGGAACACCCATTTTCGACATTAAGCCCTATATAACCTATACCGATTGTCATGAGGGTGCCCGCAGTGGTTTTGTTGACCGCACAGCTATTACACGCCTCGAAGTAAGTATCCCACAACCTTTTCAAGCCTGTTTCTCCCCCAACGAACTGCAAACGCTTTGCGAAGTGCTTGCACTCGACCCCCGTCCGCATTATCAAGACAATCCTCTAAAAGTTTATGGAATGTCATTTATGGACAAGGATGTACGTTTCGTGGTGTCTTCCGAAGGACTATTAACGGTTGTAGATGTTGTACAAGTATAGCGATTAGTGGCTGCAATTACCTCCTATCTCCCTTTTTCGCATCCCAGTCTACACAATCTGTAAAGTTGTGTATAGCATTCTTTCACCTTATATCACATCCATAGCTTTTACTAACCTGAGACCTCTGCAAAACTCTTAGTTTAGGAATTTGCTTATATCATTATTTTTTCGTATCTTTATAGTATGAAACAGTAACTCTCCTCTCTCAGCTTTGCCGACCTATTAGTCGGTCAGCGTAAGGTCAAGCAGACCTTCTTTTCTCAGATAGACAAAATTATCGATTGGAACCCAATCCGTGGTATTATTGAAATCGCCTACACCAAAGGTAACAAGGCAACTGGTCGTCCGAGCTATGATAGTCTTGTGCTGTTCAAGACCGAACTTCTCCGTACATGGTATGGCCTTAGTGATGGTGAGGTTGAGGAACAGGTAAACGAGCATTTGTCTTTCAGCCGCTTTGTAGGACTGGGATTGGAAGATGTTGCTCCTGACAGTACGACGGTATGTCGTTTCCGTAACATTCTTGTAGAGGCAGACCTTTATGATATGGTACTGAATGAAATCAACCGACAGTTAGAGCAACAAGGTGTCATTGTCAAACGTGGGGCTATCGGCGATGCCAGCATTACCGACAGTCCTCGTCGTCCACGTGGTCGCAAGGAGTATGAGATTGTTGAGGACAGGGATGAGGAAACAGGTAAGTTAGAATCCGAGAAAGCTATGCTCAAGGAGAAACTCAAGCCCAATGTGGACGGAGAGACACGCTGGGTCAGAAAAAGGGAAGGCTCCACTTTGGATACAAACGGCATTCAGTTACAGATGAAAACGGATTGGTTCTTGCAGAGGAGACTACTGCAGCCAATGAGAGCGACATCAAGCATTTGGAAACGCCCCTGAAAAAAGCAAGTCTTCCGAAAAAGGCTCTCGTATATGCTGATAAGGGTTATGACTCGGCAGAGAACAAGGAGGCACTGGCTCGAATGAAACTAAAAAGTCGTATTATGCACAAAGGAACAAGGGCGCATAAGATTACAGAAAGAGAGAAACGTGCCAATGTGGCTATCAGCAAAATTAGGTACAGGGTGGAACGCACTTTTGGTTCCATACACAGATGGTTTGGGGGAGGAACGGCAAGATATGTAGGGCTTGCCAAAACACATGCACAGCATATTATGGAGGCTGTTGCCTACAACTTATATCGAACGCCAGGGATAATTGTGTCCAATGCTCTCAAATAAAAGAAA
>QWCZ01001456.1_pt1 | contig 11819 bp, 6 predicted proteins | sample 1972651 | NCBI WGS metagenome assembly QWCZ01 (sample SAMN09866695, study PRJNA288562) | Human oral metagenome isolate pre1_saliva, whole genome shotgun sequencing... | isolation source: mouth | host: Homo sapiens | place: USA: California
GTTTTCTGATGTAATGGAAGTAAATGCAGAAATATACTTAGGTACCATCTTAATTGATAATGGTTTATACTTATGCATATCAGTTTCTTTAGCTAAACGGAATGGAACTGATTCATCTTTAACAGATCTACATAGCTCAGATATGAGGATACCAAACATCTGTGCAGAGATACCAAAAGAAGAACCATTGAATTTGATAGAGTCCATTAAGAATGAATGTAACTTATCATATGCAATTACATTAGGGATATTACCAGTGATCATGAATAATCTAAACATATTTTCAACGTTGGTAATATCTTCAGGTGAACCAGTATTTACTATAACTACATCATCTTTCTTAAAATGTAGAATACGATAATCTACTGGAACTGGAATCTTCTTATCTAAGATATAATCTTTTACCTTTTCAATAGATGATGGCATAGTAGATATAAGAACTGGATGACTGAATAGTTTAATACCATAGATAGATTTCCCTTTAGAATCAAATACTTCATAAGAGAATAGACCTAAAGTATTTACATATTCACCAGCTTCTTCGGCATACTTCATATGCCCATCATTTCTAAAATAGTTTTCTGGGATATAGAATACTAGTTCTCCATCCCCTTTAAAAATAAGAGACATTCCTTCTTCCTTTAGGAATGCTCCTACATTTTTCATACCCATAGTGACCTCCTATAGAGTAATAATTGTCTTATACTCTAATGTTTAGGGGCAATAAAATTACTGTTATTTAGCCTCAAGAGCTTTAATGCGGTCATCAAGAGCTTTAAGCTTTTCATCCATAGTAACCTTATTATATATAGCAGTATTATAATGAGCTGTAGTCAATACAGTATAAGAGTTATTACCATTATAGTGCTTAAACTCTTTACCAATCACTGTTGTATTAGCTCTCTTATCACCAAGCTCTAGATTGTTTTTATTATTGACCTTAGCAATAACTAATGCATTACCATCAGTAGTTCTACCATGGTAGCCTACCTGATTACCAACAGTAATACCATTATTAAGATAATCATTATTGATATGATTATAATAAGACCTTTTAGAAGAATACTTATAAATCCGAACGTAATCATGAGAATTGGCACACATATAAATATCGCCATTAACGTAAACAAAATCTTCAATTTCACAGAATGGCTCCATTTCAATTTCTCTAATAACTTTGAATTCATTACCAATTAGACGGCATTCAATAAGTCTACGTGCTACTGCAAAGATGATTGTATCACCTTTAAGATATGCACCATTAGAGTCTAGATTAGTTTCATCTACCTGTACAATATACTCTTTTTTAGTAGTCATGGTATTATCAGTATAGATTCTTATTTTACGAGACTTACTATCTTCACCTGGAACGATAGAGATATATCTACCAGCACTTATCAGGATAATCTCTAAATTCTCCTAAAACAAGATCCCCAGAATCATTACGGTTAATATTATAAATACGACTACCGTTAGCTGCACCATTCGTAGCTCTAATAGTTTCACCATCCATAAATAATGTATTAACATGACCTAGTTTATCCATACCTTCAAAATCAGTAAATTTAACGATATTCATATCGGCATCTAATTCATAGATACGTTGTTTAGAGTTATCTTGGCTACAGCACCCTAAGATGAATCTCTTAACTGTTGGGTCATATGTAAACCCTTGGCATTGATTAACTACAGTCTTATCTATTTCTATAGTCTTAATAAAAGTAATATTTGTTTGATCAGACAATGTAGCTGGTCTTTGTGCATTGATATCACTACCAATGTGTCTGAAAGATTGCTTAAGCATTTCTGTAAAGTCTTTTGATATTTTCATAATAAATTTCTCCTTTCAATTACTATATTGTAAAAGAAAACCCAGAAGAGGATTAACCTCTTCTGGGAATAATTATATTAGGCGTATTCAATTACAGAACCTGCAGTGGTAACACCAGTTAATCCAGAAGGAATTTTATCATAATAATTAGGATATATTTCAGATAATTGTTTAGAATCATCTGTTAATGCTGTAATAGGTTCCCATGCTTTCTTAGAATAATTATATTTTTTAGTTTTATCTAAGTTATATACAGGAAGTCTATAATGTTCAAATTCATAAGTACCTAGACCAGGATAATCTTCTGGTACTAATACATTAATAAATTTGTCCCATATTTTAGCTAAAGCATTATTCGAATATGCTCCCAAAACTACATCATAACCACCTGCTGTTAATAAAATATCATTTACTGATTTTACTTTAGTAGTATTTGTAAAAATAAATTTAGCAGGTTCAGCTGGAGGAGTTAATTTAAAGAAAGTACCAGATCCATCAGGATTCATTTCAGTATGTCTTAAATATGGTTCTTGGCAAACTATTAATGATACATATGCTGTAGAATTTTCTTTAAATTTAACTGTTTTTATGTTTTCATTATACGTAATAACGCCATCTGATAAAGATGCAGATTCTAGCATTTCTCCACTATAATTAGTAAATTTGGTATCATATGGTGATGCTAAAAGTAAACCACAATGGTTATAACCATTATCTACAAGTGTCTTTTTACCATCAATATCATCATAACCGCATTTATCTATAATAACTTTATTTAATACACTAGCACCATAGCTAGCTCCACTTAATTTTCCACATCCAAAATATAATAATGGCATTAATAATTTATTATCACTATTAGGTGGACAATTAAATTTAAGTTCTTTATCTTGTCTAACAGTGTTACCTAACATCATACCAATAAGATTTTGTCTATATGAGAATAAATCGAAATCATAACAATCTGGTGCATTTTTTAAAAATGTTATCATATTATCATTATTATATGTCCAACGTATATATCCATTTTCTTCAACCATACTAAGGCAGAATGATGGTACATTTACTGGAGCATAAGTTTCTTGCTTCAATGTATCATTTTCTGAAACACTAGGAATACACACAACTCTATTTAATACATAGTGTTCATAATTTACATATGGACTCCAATCGTCATATTCTAAATTATATGCAATACTAGTAAATTCATTCTTTGGAATAAATTTATTTTCTTTATAACTATAAATTTTAGTACCATCTAGATTACTAACTTTGATGAATTGTAATACATTAAGCATCACATCTTTAGTATGTAATTTAGCGATATTACTTTCATTTTCTTCTACAAAAATTTGTATTCTATCATGGTTTTTACTAGATAAACTACTAGGAATATCTACTGGATCTATAAAATATCTAGAAATAGAATTAAAATGTGTTTTTTCTGATAATGCATTAAATTCAAAATTAACATCATTCATTTTAATTCTTAATGCAGGCTCTTGAGAATTAAATCTTGTAGATTGTTCACTAGTTAATTCCTGAAATCCTTCCATATTCATATCAGTAAATTTACTAAATATATGATACATGGAATCTGATTTTATAATCATTTTATCACACTCTACATCTGTAATATTTAGATTAGTAGAAAATGTGAATTCATTAGTCTTAACTTTTGTAATTTCTTTATCATTTATAAATAATTTACCATAATATCCTGGCATACTAAAATTATTAATGGTAGCAATATTATTAGTATCTATATCTATAGCATTATTGGTATCATGTATATATACATCAATATTTGGAGCTGAAGGACTCCAACCAGATAAATTTTTAAGAGCACCAAACATATAATCTTTAGTTAATCTATTTAATACAGAAGAAATATTAGAATGATCTGCATTTAATTTATATTTATAATAACCAAGAGATGTCATTGTAGCTTTAGAAGAATCTGTTGGATTTGGTAATTTTGATAATGATAATCTAAAATCTTTATTTTTAGGTACAGTATAAGTACCATCGTCAGTTTCTAATATAGTAGCATTTACTTTATCTATATAAGATGATCTAGGATCAAATAAGAATCCACCACTCAATGACATTGAACCACTATTGAATCCTAATAATTCTCTAGATTCTTTAATAGCAGTAGGAATCTTATTAATCTCTGTACTTAAAGTGGAAGTAGAGTTGGAAACTAACTCTACATTATTTTCTTTTAAAGTATTCTTAGCAGCTTTAATATCATTATGAATAGCTTCTAGTGTTTGAATGATTTGATTAGAAGTGTCTGGCATTATTGGTTACCTCCACGTAATTCTTTAAGCTTTTCATTGATCGCATTCAATGTAGTTTCAAGTTCTTGTTTAGTTACAAAGTTAGATGTGTCTACGGAACCACCAGACCCTGCTGGAATTGCAGCAATAGCATCATGCAATTCTTGCTTAGTAGCTAAGTTAGATGTATCTACAGAACCAGAGCCACCATTATTGCCTTGAATCCATTCTGTACCATTCCAGAATACAGGTGCACCTACAGTAGTGTCAAAATACATTTGACCGACAACTAAGTGCTCAGTTGGACGGTTTTCAGTAGCTCCAGAATGAATAATTGGTACAGTTACGTATGTCATATTTTTCATACGGTTAATTTTACGTGGGATTATTTTAAATCCATTTGCGAATACAGGATCACCAGTAGTACCAGTAGCATCAATAGTGTATGGAAAAGCATATCCTTGTTTATTTTCTTCATAAGGTTTTAATGTAAGAGTTTTAGCATCTTCATTTACTGCAGTGATTTCAAATTCAAGTGATCTAGATTCTAGATTTTCTAGTATACTTCCAACATTAACTATCTTATTAGCCATAGTGCCATTTTTAAATTTTGGCAATTCTGCAAATGTAGCGGTATATGTCTTATCATCTGAATTATAGGTAAGAGAAGTTATTGGACAATCTCTTTTATAAATAGTTACTTTTGTAGTATTTTCATATGTAGATACATATGCAAAGTGACCATATTCTTCTGGATCTAATTCAGTAAAGATATCACCTCTAACGCCTGCAGTGTTTTCAGAATAATCCTCATTATTATTACCAGTTAACGGAGTACCTTTGGAAGATGCTAAATAGATTGCACCAAATGTACTAGATAATGCTTGATCTGTACCATTCATATTACGGTCAGTACCAAGATATGGTCTTGGCTTATAAGATTCATTCTTGGTATTATAACTTTGATTATAAGAACCAGACTTTTCATAAGTGACATTTATAGCTTTTTCAGTAAAGAATTTTAAATGATCAGATTCAGATACATTATGTAATGATAGAGGAATACTAGTGTTAAAGAATGCAAATTTAGGTACTTTTTCAAATATACTAGCAAAGTTTTCTTCAAACTTTTCAAATGTAACATCAGATACATTAACCAATCCAGATTCAGAACTAGATTGATTGAAATCGATAAATGAAGGTACATAACTGTCATATTGATATACATTATCAACACTAATAGGTTTCAAATCTAATCTAATATCAGATATTGTACTTGATTGAGCGTTAATTGATAGAACAGACATACCTGCCGCAAGATTATAGAATCCTTTAATGGATACATTTGACATCAAATATGGACTAAAACTATGAATAGGCATGTTATTATTAGCAAAGATAGATTCATTATCATAAATGATATCGATATTCTTAACACTACATTTAACACTGACATTTGTACCATTCTTACAGTTCTTAATAGTGATATTATCTAAAGAGTTATTATTGGAATAATTAGAACTAAGATCTAATGGGTACTCTGCACCATCAATATAGATATTTTTTAAATCAGCATCAAAAATATTATAGTTTAAGTTAATAGTATAATAGGTATTAATGAATTCCATATTAGTACAAGTAAAGTTATATAACTTATAGTCACTACTATTGAAATTATCATGGCTTTCTTGCGAAGAAGTAATAGCATAAATAGAAGTGGATGGTTGTAGATTAGTTTCATCTGCAGGAAGTTCATGACCTTCGATTACAAAACCATCAAATCTTACATTATAACCACGAGTTGTAGTTGCTTCAAAGTTTTCTGGTTGTAATTGGAATCCTGTATAGATGCTGTATCCTTCAGGGGATTGTTCTCTAGTGCCATGCATTTCAATTTTAGCTTTATATCTATTTTGAGCATGGATATATACATATTTCTTACGATCACTTGGGACCATTACATTAACTGGACCAGAAATCTTATATGTACCATCAGGGAAGATTACTTCTGTATAATCTTCAGCATGAACTTTTTTAAATAACTCATTTAACTTTGCAGTTACATCAGTAGCACCAGTATTATCAATACCGAATTCTACTACGTTAATTGGTTTGCCAGCAAATACTTTAGATTCAATACCTTTAATATCAGAACCTACTTTACGAGCAAAAGGTTTAAGAGTTTTCTCAATAGCTTTTTTAAATTCAGCCATGTTTAGATTTCTCCTTTCAGAAATTTAAATAAAGGAGAGATGATCGTAATGATCATCTCTCATTAGTATTACTTTATTGTATATTCAATTTTATTGGATTAAGCTATTATTGTACAGGTGGAGCTGCATGATATACAGGTCCTTCAGTCTCGCTAGAAGCGGCTTCAGTAGTTGCAGTACCAGTTTTGCCAGCTTCATATTCGGCAACTAAATTAAGATCACCAAGATCTAAAGCAGTTTCTAAAGCTTCAGTTTTTACATAACCTGTTAAATCAGGAGCAGCAACAGTTGCACTGATTACACCAGCTTCAGAGATAGCTACGCCTTCACCAGCAGTCAATTTAGGTTGAACTTCTGTAGTTTTAGCATAACCTTCTAATTGAGTTAGTACAGCAGCATTGGTAGCATAGTTAGCTAACTTAGTATCTAAAGCATCAGCTTTAACTAAACCAGCAACTTTACCATCAATTAAAGTTGTAACTTGTTCAGTAGTAGAATAAGCACTTAAATCAGCAGCTTCACCGGTGCCTCTAGCAGAGATAGTACCGTCCTCATCAATGTGGATGTTAGCACCAGCTTTAAGTTTATCTTGTTTACTGTCTTTTAATTTTTTAATATCAACACCAACTGCTTTAGCAAAAGGTGCCAATACTTTTTTCAATTGGGCTTGGATAGAAAGAGCCATTATTGATTTCTCCTTTCAAAATATTATTCTAACGAACAAACATTATGCTCGCTACTAATATGTTTCGAAAAATTGAGGCTGAGAATATTTCCCAAATTATTAGTTTGCACCTTCATTATAAGCGTCAAGCATCATATTAGGGTCTAATTCTTCTTCGCTTTCAGAATTTGTAGCTGTAGAGGAGGCTGCATTTTCAGTAGTAGCTGGAGTTGCTTCAGTGTGAGTTTCTTCATGAGTAGGTTCAGCTGTATGTGTTTCTTCTGTAGTACCAGCTACTGGAGCTGTTTCAGGAGTAGTTACTGTAGTAGTTTCAGTGCTAGGAGTAGCAGTAGGAGTTGTAGAAGTTACGGTAGTTTCTTCATGAGTAGCAGGAGCTGGAGTTACAGTTGTTTCAGAAGTACTAGGAGTTACTGCAACAGTTTCACCTGTAGTTGCAGGAGCTGTTTCAGTATGAGTTTCTTCATGAGCTGGTTCAGCAGTATGAGCTTCTGTTTCGCCAGTAGTAGCTGGATGTTCAGTAGTTACTGTAGATTCACTAGTACTTGGAGTAGCAGGAGCTGTTTCAGTATGAGTTTCTTCATGAGCTGGTTCAGCAGTGTGAGTTTCTTCTGTAGTACCAGTAGTTACTGTAGTTTCACCAGTGCTAGGAGTAGCTTCATGATGTTCTTCTGTAGTAGGAGCAGCTGGTTGTTCGGTATGAGTTTCAGGAGCTGGAGTTACTTCAGTATGAGTTTCTTCATGAGCTGGTTCAACTGGAGTTACGGTGGAAGTTTCATGAGTTTCTGTAGTACCAGGTGTAGCTGGTTGTTCAGTATGTGTTTCAGAATTGTTAGGAGTTTCAGTGTGAGTTTCTTCATGAGTAGGTCCATTGTCTCTACCATCCTCGTATGCATCAACTAAATCTTTACCTAAGTTTTCATCTTCTTTATCTGCATGAGTTTCAGTGAAAGTAAGACCAGAGATTACCCAGCCTGCAGTAGTTGCACCATCAAAAGTAGCTTTCAATGTACCAGCAACAGTTTCATTTCTGAAACGAACTTCTTTATCTTCATCAGGACCATTATCATTCAATGCAGCCAATACAGATGCAATAGAATCTTGGTCTAATGGGCAGTTACTCAAATCAACACCAGTATTCAATTTACCAGTTACACGAAGAGTACTTAAAGCAGTAGCATCTTTAAACATTTCTTTTGTTGTAGTCAAAGAAGATACATCTAATTTTAATGCTTTCAATGCTTGACAGCCTTTAAACATAGCTTCAGCATTTTGTACACCATGAGTACTGATTTCAACTTGTTCCAATTTGGAACAACCTTCAAACATACCTTTTGTGGATGCTAATGCATCAGATGTAGTCAATTGAACTTGACGTAAGTTTTGATTATCTCTAAACATGTAGTTTGCAGATTTAACTTTCTTCATATTCAATGGAGCCAATTCATTCAATGCCAATGCACCATCAAACATGTAGTCTGTATATTCAGTGTCATCAGTATTCAAAGTATTGTCTAGCTTAGTCATTGTAGAGTATTCTTTAGGATATGCAACTTTAAGGAAGTTATAAGCATTCTTAGATACTTTAATGAAGTTAGCTGCAGAATCTTGACTCAATTCAGAATCTTCAATTACACCAGCTGGTTTCAACCCACGGATGTTACGAACGTCAATGGAAAGAAGTTGGTTTTTGAAGTCGATAGAAGCATCGAATTTAACCACAATTTTTTCATCACGTTGAATTACACCATTAGCAGAGTAAGTAGAAAGACCAATGTGTTTATTAGTCCAGTACTCAAAGTTACGTACTTTACCAGCAGCACGTTTCAATTCACCATCTTTTACATAATCAATTTCCCAGATTTCTTTAGCACCTTCAGAAAGAAGAACTTTATAGTTATCATCTGGATTAGAGAATACGAAAGAGATTAATAGAGATCTACGGATCTCAGCTTTAATGTCTACCATATTAGCTTTAGGACAAGCACGTTTATTGTCGCCACTAGCAGTAGAGTAAGGATTACAATTAGTAGGGTCAATTACATTGTCTATTGCCATTTAATTACCTCCATGAGTAAAAATATTATATTAAATTACCATAATGTTGAAAAATATTGAGGAAGGTCATTAAGACCTTCCTCTAGATATTATTTGTCGTTAGGAGACCATTTTTGAGCCATCAAGGATTCCATGATGCGATCAGTAGTAGTTCTGATACCAAGAGAGTTAGCAGAGTTTTGAGAATGACCTACACGAGCTTGTTTCATAGCACGGTTAGCTGTGTATTTTTCAAGCAAGTTACGAGGTAAGTTCATAATCTTAAGAGAAGCAGCACGACGTTGTTCAGCTTCTGTTAACTCAGGATCTTCATGGAAGTAGTCAGTTGCTACATCAAGAAGTTCGGTATATTTGTAGATCATTTCTGTATATACAGATTGGTATCTACGACCGAAAGAACGAGTATCAGAAATGATACGACCATTCAATGCAATTACATTAGAACCGTCAGCGAAGTTAAATGTATATTTACCAGTACCAACTTCACTAGAGTCAGTGATAGCAATTTTATTAACATCTTTAACTTCTTTACCGTTTTCATCTACAGTAGTTGTATTAAGATTTTCAATGATCTTAGCTTTCAAAGTATCAGCGAAATCTTCATATGGTTTTTCAGGTTCTGCGGAACGACCATCAGAAACAATTTTACCAGCTTTATCAAATTTAACTACAGTATCATCAGAGTAAACGATTTCAATAAAACCTTCTTTATCAGATTTTACTTCTTTGATTTGAGTTTTAGTTAGACGAACAACAGCGTCTTTATATTGTTTAATAATTTCTGGATGCTCAGCCAATAGCTCTTCAGGTTTTTGTACTATATAGTAGCCAGAACCTTTAAGAGTATTGTAGTCATCAGCATCACCGTGAAGATTACCTTCATCATCAACTAATACTTCAATTGCAGTAGCACGTTTATCTTCTACTGTAAGGTTTTCAGTTGGACCATAAGTGATTTTAATAGCGACAGCAGTTTCTTGAACTTCAGATTCCATTAAACCACCAAGTTTACCAGGAACGTAGCAACGTTCATCTAAGGTTTTACCTTGAGCTTTAGCTACATCAAATGGGGATACATATTTGTATTTGTCAGTTTTCAATACTTTTTTAACTGTTGCATCAGTATGGTCAAAAGCATTTTTAACAAAGTTTAATACAGTACCATCAGTGTATGTGATTGTACCAGTACCCTTTTTATCAGTATTTTCTCGGAATACACCATCAATCTTGTTTGCAGTTTCAGTAGCAGTATGTACTTCTGCAGCAGGTTGAGAAGCAGTATTACCAAGTACTTCATTATCAGGCATAATACTTTCTCCTTCTAGAAAAAATAGAATTAATAAAATAATGACCCCCAATGGTTTTTCACCATTGGGGTAAACCATTATTCTTATGTCTATAATTATTTTCTACGTTTTTTAGTTTTAGGTGCATATTTTTGAACAGCTTGTGCTCTCAAACCATTTTCATATGCTTTGAACCCAGTAGAGATAGTAGTACATAGACGTTGATAGTTAAATGCTACTTCTTGGAAGATACCAGATACTTCTTGTTTAGTCTTCATAGAATGAAGAGCACCACCTAAGAGAAGCATCATAGTATATAGACGCATCATTTGAATCTTATCACTAAAGTTAGTTGTACAAACAATAACTTCCATTAAGATAGAGAAGATATTAATAGATTCAACTTCATAACCAGTGAATTCAGAGATTGCATCGATAAATACACCAACATTAATATTCTTAATATTGATACGTTCTAATGCTTCATGAATAGATTCAACGTTACGTTGTTGATGTTTGAATGCTTTACCAATGTTGAAGTAAGATGGACGAGCTTCCATAGCTTTATATAAGAAACCGTATTCTTTAGCATCATTGTTAGCATTTAATACATTAATGCAAGATTCAATTACATTTTGATCTTCAGTGGAATCCATAATACGATTCATTTCAGTAATACGATTATTATAAGATTCTTCAATGTAGTCTTCTAGCATCTTAGACATTTCTTTAGATTCAGCTAAGTTATTAACTTTAGTTACCGCATCATTAACTAAATCATGACCTTTATCCATATAAGCATTACCACAGACTTCACGAATGAAACCTTCGATAAAGAATTTATAGATTGTGCTATCATTAGTATTGATACCAGTCTTACCAGCTTGAACTAAGAATTCTTGTTTAGATTGAGCAGAGAGTAAATCTAATACATCAGCTTGTGGATTTTCTTGAAGTTCTTTATATACTTTGATGATATCTTCATATACTTCATCAGAGAATTCAGCTTCTTTAAAATCATCAGATTCATCTTTTTGATGTTTTACATCTTCTACTGTGATATCAATTTCATCAAACTTGTTTATAATTTCTTCCAATTCCGATGTATCCAAAGTAGCTTCGGTAGTATCGGAATCTCCAATGGAGCCATCACTTTCATTTGATTCTTCATTTGACACAATAGTCGAATCATTTCCTTCCGAGCTTCCGCTTTCGTTAGAGGGAAAGTCGGCTTCAGCCTTATCCTCCTCAGGTAATACTTCTACTTTTTCCATCTTTTCGATTTCTTCTACAGTAGGAATAGTTTCTGGGACGATTGGTTGAATAATTTCACCTTCAGGGAATTTAGCCATATCTTCTTCAGATACAGTTTCTAAATCTTTAATTTCAGTCTCAGTTAAACCCTCAGCTTCTTTAGCCAAGTTCTTTACATATTTGATGTCTTCTTTAGCAGTTGTTTCCATT
>QWCZ01003615.1_pt1 | contig 11806 bp, 10 predicted proteins | sample 1972651 | NCBI WGS metagenome assembly QWCZ01 (sample SAMN09866695, study PRJNA288562) | Human oral metagenome isolate pre1_saliva, whole genome shotgun sequencing... | isolation source: mouth | host: Homo sapiens | place: USA: California
CCAAAAAGTTACCCTTACAGCAACACGCAGTGTCCTATAACCCAGGTTGTGTGGACGACGGACGTGGTAGGGAGCTACCCGGATACGCTGGCAGTGGCAGTGGTGCCGTAGGCAAGGACAACGTCGCGCAGCGACAGCGACGGTGATAGTGGCTACTGTGGTTGCGCCTCGACAGTGAGGTAACAAGGAGCTGCGGGACCCATCCGAGGGATGAGTCCCGCAGCGTATTTCGATCGTGGATCCGGGGGCACACAGGATCCGCGATCGAAGCCTGGAACAGGCGACAGGCTCTCGCCTGCTGAAAACAGTTTTACCAGGTCACGGCGGGTTTCGGTAGTCGATAATCTGTGTCGCCGCCACTTCGCACAAATGTGCACGCGGTCCGAAAACAGCGTGCGTCTCATCCGCAACATTTTTCCCCAAATGGCCTCTGATCTGCGCGTTTGTTTCGGGGACATTTTTTCCTTGGAAATGTGCAGAATTTCGACTCTGTCCGTCCCGTGGGTCGTCTCGGGCCGGGCGTGAATTAACCGGTGGGACATATCGATGCGCTCACAGTGACATGGCGTGGATAACGTCGATATGCAATGCGGCACTATTCGTGCAGGCCAGGTGCCATTCGGCGTGTCGCGCACTCGCCAGCTCCGCCCAGCCGTGCCCCGGCCTCGTCCCACGGGGCGTGTAGCACGGGCCCCGACGGCGCGAGCGGACCCCCGCAGGCGCTAACCTGGATGCATGACGACATCATCGCATCACCTCTCGGTCCGCTCGCGCGTGGCCAACGCGGCCGGCGCCGCCGCCCGCTTCGCCTCCCGGGCCCTCGGGCGCGGATCCGGAGGCATGATCGGCGGGGAGGTCGCCCTGCGCATCTCCCCGAAGTTCCTCGCCGAGCTGGCGGCCCCCTTCTCCTCCGTCATCGTCACCGGAACGAACGGCAAGTCCACGACGACGCGCATGGTCCGCGCCGCCCTCGAGAGCGCCGGACCCGTCGCCTCCAACATCAATGGCGACAACATGACCTCCGGCGTCATCACCGCCCTCATGCAGGGCAAGGGGGCCTCGCGCGCCGCCCTCGAAGTCGACGAAATGCACGTGCCAGCGGTCGCTGCGGACGTCGCCCCCGACGTCTTCGTCTACCTCAACCTCTCGCGCGACCAGCTCGACCGCGTCGGCGAGATCGGCACGGTCGAAAAGCGCCTGCGCGCGGGCGCCGCCGCGCACCCGAACGCCGTCGTGGTCGCCAACTGCGACGACCCCCTCATCGTTTCCGCTGCCGCGGACAACCCCCGCGTCGTGTGGGTCGCCGCCGGCGCCGGATGGGGCGGCGACTCCGCCGCCTACCCCCGCGGCGGCCGCGTCGTTCGTAGCGGCGAAGACTGGCACCTGATCCCCGCCTTCGACGGGGAGGAGCTTCCCGACCTCGTCAGCCGCCCCGCCCCCCACTGGTGGCTGAGCGACGTCGAACTGGCCCCCGAAGGGCCGCGCGCCCTCCTGCATGGGCCCGGCGACGTGGCCGTCCCCCTTGACTTGAAGCTCCCCGGACGCGCCAACCTCGGCAACGCCGCCCAGGCCGTCGCCGCCGCGGTCGCCATGGGAATCGACCCGGCAGCAGCCGCGGCAGCCGTCAGCTCCGTTACCGAAGTTGCGGGCCGCTACTCCGTCCACGACGTGAATGGGCGCAAGGCGCGCCTCATGCTCGCGAAGAACCCCGCAGGCTGGCAGGAAGCCATGACGATGGTCGACCCCCGCGTCGACCAGGTCGTCATCGGTGTCAACGGACAGGTCCCCGACGGGCAGGACCTCTCGTGGCTGTGGGACGTGGACTTCTCCGGCGTCAACCGGCCCGGCAGACGCGTCATCGCCTGCGGCGAGCGCGGCGCCGACCTGGCCGTGCGCCTCGAATACGAGGGGGTCCACTGCGACCTCGTCGCCCTGCCCATGGACGCCCTGGCCCTGTGCGAGCCCGGCCGCGTCGAGGTACTCCTCAACTACACGGCAATGCGCGACTTCAAGATCGTGCTCGACCGAAAGGAAGGCAAGCGGTGAGCGCTTCCACCCTGCGAATTGGTGTCCTCATGCCCGAGGTGCTCGGCACCTACGGCGACACGGGCAACGCCCTGATCCTGGCTGAGCGAGCCCGCAGGCGCGGCATCGAGGCCGAGGTCGTCCACGTCGGGCTGACCGAGGACATCCCCGACAGCCTCGACATCTACACGCTGGGTGGGGGAGAGGACACCGCGCAGGCGCTGGCGGCCGACAAGTTCCGCGGCACCTCGGGCCTGTCCCGGGCCCTCGACGCGGGCCGCCCCCTCCTGGCGATCTGCGCCTCCTTGCAGGTCCTGGGCCACTGGTACGAGGATGCGCGCGGCTTGCGCGTTCCCGGCATGGGCGTCCTCGACATTACGACCGAGCCGCAGGGGCACCGCGCCATCGGCGAGCTCGTGACCGTTCCCCTCCTTGACGGCCTCACCCAGCCCCTCACCGGCTTCGAAAATCACGGCGGCGGCACCGTCCTGGGGCCCGACGCGGCCCCCCTCGGCCGCGTCGTCGCGGGCGTCGGCAACGGCACGCCGCAGGGCCGTGAGCCGGACCGTGTCGCCTACGACGGCGCTGTTCAGGGATCTATCATCGCCACCTATATGCACGGGCCCGCTCTGGCCCGCAATCCCGAACTGGCGGACCTGCTGCTGGAGCGCGCCACCGGCGCCACGCTGGAACCCCTCGAGGTTCCGGGCGTCGCCGAGCTGCGCGCCGAGCGACTGGCCGGCGTCCAGTTGTCCTAATTACTCCCCGAGCCGGCGGTCGAGACGCCGTCGGCCCATTGACCCCTCGCCGATCCCCGTGGGGCTCTGCGACGCACTACGTGAGCGCAGGGTGTTTCGGTTGTGGCTGTATAGTATGCTGAGTCGCGTATTTCGAAGGAAAGGAATAGATATGTCAAGTCCCTCCTACAGTCCCTCGGGCGAGCCCCATGCGATGCCCCCGAACGACGCTCCCAGCGCGGGTGGTCCAGCCCCGCAGGGCTACGGTGCTCCCGCGCCGGTGACCGCACCGACGCTGCCCGGTCGCGGCCGCGCCGTCACCACGCTCGTCCTCGGCGTCGTAATGATGGTCGTCATTGCGCCGATCGTTACCTTTGCCATGATGTTCGCCGCTCTTGCCGGTACTGAAGGCGGGTCGATCAAGGGTGGCACCACCGCCAATGACAGCGTCGTCACCGTGACCGCTGACGGCCATTTCATGGTGAGGAGCGACGCGGATAAGAATCCTTCCTGCTCGCTCATCGGTGCCAACGTGAGCTACGAGCTCGTGCCCTATGAACGCGAAGAGGGCGTGTACATGGCGTCTGACGTTCCCGAGGGGTCCTACCGGCTGGACTGCACGGCCATCCCCAGCAACGAGAGCATCACCGCATACAACGCGACTCCCGAGGTCGTGAGGGACACCTTTACGATGCCGTTCCTGTGGGGAAGCATCGTCGGTGTTGTCGGCGTGATCGTCCTCATCGTCGGCATCGTCCTCCTGGTCAAGGTGAACGGCAAGCGTCGCCTCATCATGCGTGAAGCCACGATGAGAGCCGCGCGCTGAGCCGCCTGTCGAGGAGGGGACGAGGCCGGGGAAAGTCTGCCTGGCCTCGTCCCCTTTGTCGTCCGCCCGTGCTGTGCCCCGAAGGAGGAAACGGGGACCGGCGAGAGTCATCAATGCGTGTCACCGACGCCGCCGCACTGTTCAGGACGCGTGCCGCGTTGCTATGCTGGAACAACATTCCACGAGGAAGGCATACATCCATGTCGAATCCGAATCCCTATGGAGCCTCGGGCGATCAGAACACGCCCTGGCCACAGTACGGTGAAAACGCTTCTGACCCCACCACGGACTACCCGGGTGCCGCACCTGCGGGCTATCCGGGTGCCGCCTCGCCGGGCTACCAGGGCGCTGGGTATGGGGGCGGCCCCGTCGCCGTCCAGCTCCCGAAGATGCCGAGTCGAGTCCCCGGCGTGATCACGCTCGTCGTCGGCATCATTGTCATGTCTTTCGTCGCCCCGGCCGTTATGTTCGTGACGCTGGCCAACGGGGTGGGGGGCTCGTTTGAGAAGTTCTCCGAGGGTACAAACCTGCACAATGGAGGTTCCGTCACGGTGGAGGAAACCGGTCCGTACTCGGTGATGATCAGCGGCGGTGAGGCTTCGTCCTGTTCCTTCAAGGACTCGACCGGCGCCGAGTACCAGCTGAGGGCTTACAGCGCGACGGACCGAAGCATGTTCTCTACGGATATGGTGCCCGCGGGGCGCTATGAGCTGTCGTGCGAGGGCATGCCGGCGAACGCGGAACTGATGGCCTTCCCCATGAAAGTCGACGACATGATGATGGCCTTCATCATGTCGTTCGTGTGGGCCACTATCGTCGGCGTCCTTGGCCTCGTCGCGGTGATTGTCGGCATCGTCCTCATCGTGCGTGCCGGCAAGAAGCAGCGCCTCATGACCCAGCAGGCCATGATGGCGGCGATCCGCTGACCGACGCATCGACGAGGGGGCGAGTCCTGGGAGGTTCCCCGGCCTCGCCCCCTCCGTGTGCTCGAGAGGGCACGCGTGCGCAGTGAAAGGAAACCGAGTGTCCACCCTGTCCTTCACCGGAGAGCGCCAGGTGCGCTTCCCGGCGCCCGACGTCGCGCGAGGCTTCATGCTCGCCCTCATCGCCCTCGCGAACGTGCCCTTCTGGGTGAGCTTTTTCCCGGAGCACCCCAGGGCCGGTTTTGCGGCGCTCGACGCGATGACGAGCGCCGACCAGTGGTGGTTCCTCGTGCGCGCCATGCTCGTCGATCGCCGCGCATACCCCCTCTTTTCGATCCTCTTCGGCTTCGGCATGGTGATCATGGCCCGGCGCACGATCGAGCGTGAGCGCCGCGCCGCGCTCGATCCCCTGCCCCGCGAGCTGAGCGCCGGGTGGACTCCCATGCAGTGGCACATCTTCAACGAGGCCGTGGAAGCTCGCGCTCGCCGCGCGGCCTCGCGCCTGATCCGCCGCCGCGGCTGGTGGATGATCGTGATCGGTGCCGTCCATAGCCTCGTTTTTTCGGGCGACATTATTGGGGCTTACGGCCTGGTCGCGGTGATGTGCGCGGAGCTGATCGTCATGCGGCGCTCGTGGCCACGAGTCGTGGTTGGCGTGTGCGTCGCGGCGCTCAGCCTCCTGACCCTCGGCGCGATGGCGGAGGCCGCGGGTGCAGGCCTGATGAACCTCGAGTATCACGGCCCGTCAGTCCTGAGGGCCACCTACCCTCTCACGTCGTTCGGCTCGTGGATCGTCTCCACCCTCCTGACGCCACTGACGTCCCTTGTTGTTCCCTGTGTCATGATCGGCGTGGGCGTCGCGCGCTGGGGGGCGCTGCAGGATCCGAGGGGGCACCGGGGCGCCCTGTGCGTGATCGCCGGTGTGGGGCTCCTCGTCGGGGCGCTCGGTGCTCTGCCCTACGCGATGGGACAGCTGGACTGGGCGCAGGTGTGGTCCGTCGGGGGGACCTTCGTTCTCTACCATGCGACGGGCGTCGCGGGCGCCTGCGGATGGCTGGCGCTGCTGGCCCTCGTGGGGGGAGGTCCGCGCGAGGCCGTGGCACAGGTGGGCGAGGCCCCGGCGCAGGTGGGCGAGGCCCCGCGTCTTCCTGACGCTTGGCCTGGTCGGTGTGAGGTCGGTGGGTGTCGCCGTTGCCGGGCTAATCGCGCTCGGCGTGTGGGCGGTCATCGGGATCGGATGCGTCGTCTCGGATGTCATGGGTGCCACGCGTGGTCCCGCCGAGCGTGTGCTGCGCTGGCTGGTGGCCCGCACCGCGTCGGCGCTGCCGCTTCCGGCGTTGCCCGTGGCGCCCATGGGCCCGTGGGGGCCGATGCCTCCCGCGGGTCCGGGGATGCCCGGCGCCCCGTTTGTGCCCGGCGCCCCGAACGCCATGGGGGCGCCCGGTGCGCCGCTTCCTCCGACGGTTGGGGTCGCGCCGAGCACTCCCGGCGCCCCGTTTGCGCCCGGCGCCCCGAATGCCATGGGGGCGCCCGGTGCGCCGCTTCCTCCGACCGTTGGGGTCGCGCCGAGCGCTCCCGGCGCCCCGTTTGCGCCCGGCGCCCCGAATGCCATGGGGGCGCCCTCGGCTCCCCGCGATCCCGGGGCGAAGTGGATGCCGCCTGCCTCCGCTCAGCCGGATGCGTCGGCGGACGAAGCGGCGCCGCAGGCGAGCTTGGGCGACGCCCAAGGAGGGGCTATTTAGCCCAAAGTGACTCGTCGTGCAAGAGCAGTGCGCAAATGTGATGTAATAGACAGATGTTTCTGTTGTGTCAATTTCCCCCCGGGTGAGCTGCGACGATGGTTGCTCGGAGCGTGTGCGCGCCGTGGCCACGGGGCCTGCGAGGCCCCGTGGCCATTGGTATTTCGCGGATTCTGCGCTACTGTGAAGGTGTAGTGATACACACGCTGATGACACGACGTGGTGAGCGAGGAAGGAGGCCGATGGGTGTGTGCAGGTCCAGTAGACACGGGAGCGGCCGACGCGCTCACGCCCCCGAAGTATCGACGCAGTGGCGCGTCATGAACGATGGATATGAGTAGGGGAAGCATCATGAGCTGGCTATGGCGGGCGGATGCCGACGGTGGAACCGACGGCGAGGATGCGTCGCGCCGCGCCGAATCGGCGGACGATATCCGCTCTGATATGGGACAATGGAAAGGTAGTAGCGCAACGTCGGCGGAAGGAATCGCCACGGGTAACTCGGAGTTTGAGGCCAATCGTTTCGATATGGTCCGGCCTATCACGCAGGAGCGACTGGGGCTCCTCTTCGATTCTGAGGGCTGGGCTTGGCGTATCGATAACGATGGAGACCTGTGCGGGCTGTGGGAGGGGCATCTGTTCTGCTTCCGCTTCCTCGGCGATTCTCGCGAGGTGCTTTCGATCGTCGCGTTCATGAAGCAGCTCGTTCCTCTTGAGTACGGGGATGACCTGCGCGACTTCCTGCAGGCGTGGCACGGGGAGTTCTTGTGGCCCAAGGCCTACGTGGCGGAGCAGCTTGAGGGTGATCGTGTCGTCGCCGAGGTGAATGGCGACTACGAGTACGGTGCGACGGATGCGCAGCTGGTGCAGCAGGTCATGTGCGCGTTGGCGACGACGCTCCAGCTGTTCCGTGCGCTCGAGGAGCGCTACGGGGTTGAGGATTCGGATAGTTCTGGTCCGGCTGATGGGCATCAGCGCGGCTTCGGCGGTCCCGCCTGGCTTCCCGAGGACTGAGTTGCGGCCTCGTTCATAAATTTTAAGTTGAGTGGAATAGACTCAACTTTGGGTTCGTTGTGTTCACCAGAGGCGCCGAGAACGGTCGGCGCGACACGTATGAACCATTTGGAGGAACGATCTCATGGCACGTGAGATGACAACGAAGGCGCAGGAAGCCGTCGCTTCCGCGCTCCAGTCCGCCTCGGCGGCTGGAAACCCGCAGGTCGAACCCATCCACCTGCTGCAGGCCCTCATCGAGCAGCGCGAAGGCATCGCCCTGTCCCTGCTCGAGGCCGTGGGCGCGGACGCGCGCGCGATCGGCGCGCGCACCCGTAACGCCCTCGTGGCCCTGCCGAGCGCCCAGGGTGCGTCCACTGGCTCCGCCCAGGCCTCGCGCGCACTGCTCGCCGCCGTCCAGGAGGCCGACCGCCTCGCGGAGCAGTCGGGCGACCAGTACGTCTCGACTGAGCACCTGCTCATCGCGCTGGCCGCCTCGGACACTGAGGCGGGGCGCATCCTGACTCAGGGAGGGGCCACGGCCGACGCGCTGCGCGCTGCCCTGGCCCAGCTGCGACCCGAGCCGATCACCTCGGCGGACCCCGAAGGCTCTTTCGAGGCCCTGTCGAAGTACGGCCGCGACCTGACCGAGGTCGCACGCGAAGGAAAGCTCGACCCTGTCATTGGACGCGACAACGAGATCCGCCGCGTCGTCCAGGTCCTGTCCCGGCGCACGAAGAATAACCCGGTCCTCATCGGCGAGCCCGGCGTCGGCAAGACTGCCGTCGTCGAGGGTCTGGCCCAGCGCATCGTCGCCGGTGACGTCCCCGAGTCCCTGCGCGACAAGCGCCTGATCTCGCTGGACGTCTCCTCGATGGTCGCGGGAGCCAAGTATCGCGGCGAGTTCGAAGAGCGCCTGAAGGCCGTCCTCGCTGAGATCGCTCGCTCGGACGGGCAGATCATTACCTTCATCGACGAGCTGCACACGGTTGTCGGTGCGGGCGGCGGCTCCGAGGGAGCGATGGACGCGGGCAACATGCTCAAGCCCATGCTCGCCCGTGGTGAGCTGCGCATGGTGGGTGCCACCACGCTCGACGAGTACCGCGAGAACATCGAGAAGGATCCGGCGCTCGAGCGCCGCTTCCAGCAGGTCTTCGTCGGTGAGCCCTCCGTCGAGGACACGGTCGCGATCCTGCGCGGCATCGCTCCGAAGTACGAGGCTCACCACAAGGTGACGATCTCGGACGGTGCGCTCGTGGCCGCCGCGACCCTGTCGAATCGTTACATCACGGGGCGTCAGCTGCCGGACAAGGCGATCGACCTGATCGACGAGGCCGCCTCGCGTCTGCGTATGGAGCTCGACTCCTCCCCGGTGGAGATCGACGAGCTGCGCCGCAGCGTGGACCGCCTGCGCATGGAGGAGTCCTACCTGACCGAGTCCGACCCGGAGGGCCTCGACGAGGCGACCCAGGATCGCCTGAGTAAGCTTCGCGCAGACCTGGCGGACCGTGAGGAGCAGCTGCGCGCCCTCACCGCGCGCTGGGAGGCCGAGAAGGCCGGCCATAACCGTGTGGGTGACCTGCGTGTCCAGCTCGACACGCTGCGCACTCAGCTCGAACTCGCCGTGCGCGAGGGGCGCTGGGAGGAAGCCGGTCGTCTGCAGAACGGCGAGATTCCCGCCGTCGAGCGCCAGATCGCCGAGGCGGAAACGCAGGCGGAGGCCCAAGATGCTCGCAGCGACGAAGAGCCCATGATCGCGGAGAAGGTTGGTCCGGCCGAGATCGCCGAGGTCATTGAGGCGTGGACGGGAATTCCCACGGGTAAACTCCTGCAAACTGAGACCGACAAGCTCCTCCACATGGAGGCCGAGCTGGGCAAGCGCCTGATCGGGCAGAAGGACGCCGTGCGCGCCGTGTCGGACGCCGTTCGACGTTCCCGCGCGGGGCTGTCGGATCCGAATCGTCCGACCGGTTCCTTCCTGTTCCTGGGGCCCACGGGCGTGGGTAAGACCGAGCTGGCTAAGTCACTCGCGGAGTTCCTCTTCGACGACGAGCGCGCCATGGTGCGTATCGACATGTCCGAGTACTCCGAGAAGCACTCGGTCGCCCGCTTGGTGGGTGCCCCTCCGGGGTATGTCGGCTATGAGCAGGGTGGACAGCTGACCGAGGCTGTGCGTCGTCGGCCGTATTCCGTGGTCCTCCTGGACGAAGTGGAGAAAGCTGACCCTGAGATTTTCGACATTCTTCTCCAGGTTCTCGATGATGGGCGTCTCACCGACGGGCAGGGGCGCACGGTTGACTTCCGGAACACGATCCTGATCCTCACGTCGAACCTGGGTTCCCAGTTCCTGTCGGATCCCGATTTGACAACAGAGGGTAAGAGGGATGCTGTGATGTCTGTCGTGCGGGCGAGTTTCCGGCCTGAATTCCTCAATAGGTTGGATGAGACTGTCATGTTTGACGCTTTGTCCCGCGAAAATCTTGGAGAGATCGTTGACCTTCTGGTTGCATCGCTCCAGGCGCGGCTGCGTGATCGAAGGATAAACTTGACAGTTAGTGAACCTGCTCGCGGTTGGCTAGCCCGAACGGGCTACGATCCCGCTTTTGGCGCGCGTCCGCTCCGCCGCTTGATTCAGCGCGAGATCGGCGATCGGCTGGCCGTGTTGCTGCTTGGTGGCGACGTGCAGGACGGTCAGAATGTGACAGTTGACATTAATGGATCGTTCGACGGGCTTGTCATGAATGTTGATAAACCCTGAGATTGCGCGCTACACTGAATACCAGTGTGTATTTCGGACTAGCGGTATGTGACGTCCGCAACAGCAGGAGATGATATGACAACCCAGAGGAAGGCCCGTGGAGCCTATTCCGTAGGACAGGCGACGCGTGAATCCATCCTCTCGGCAGCGATGGTCCTCATTGCAGAGCGAGGCTACAACGGCTTCTCTCTGCGCGACCTCGGCCGTCGAGTCGGTATTTCGCACCCCGCCGTCGTCTATCACTTCCCTTCCAAGGAAGCGATCCTGCGCAGCGCGATCCAGCGTCACGAAGAGATGAACGCGCTCTTCGACGTCACCATTAATGACGAGGCGGAGGGCGGCTTCGACGAGGGTGGCATCACCGCCGGGTCCTTCGTCGAGTGGGCGGTCGGCGAGATGCGCTTCGCCATGAAGCCCGGCGCCGACGCGGCCATCGCCCTGGACTGTGTCCTGTGGGCTGAGTCCTCCTCGGAGGCGCACCCCGCTCACGCGCACTACAAGTACCGCACGCAGCAGATGGAGGAAGCTCTGACCGTCATGATTCAGAACTTCGTCGACGAGGAGGGTGCTGACATCGGCACCACGCCTCGCACGCTGGCGAAGATTCTGATTCGTTACTGGTACGGCTCCGTCGTGTCGGCTCGTTACAACGACGAGCCCATCGACGCTCGCGAGTTCGTCGCGGACTTCCTGGCTGTGTGTGTGCAGCTCCTGCACCTGCCCGCCCACTACGTCCTCCAGCTCGGGGCCTCGGTTCCCGAGGAGGTTGCCGAAGTCTACGCGCGCACGCTGCGCAAGATCAGCGAAAAGACCACGGCGGCCGCTGAAGCTGCGCCCGCCCCGGAGGCCACCGCGTGATCGGCCCCCTGCCGTCCTTCGATGTCGCCCTCGTCCTTCGTGTCGGGGGCGACATCGTCTATTCGCATGGCGACGTCGATCGCGTCTTTCCGCTCGCCTCGGTGACCAAGCCGATTGTCGCGTGGTCTGCGCTCGTCGCCGTCGACCGGGGGCTCGTGGGCCTCGATGATCCGGCGGGCCCCGAGGGGTCGACGGTTCGTCACCTGCTCGCCCATGCCTCGGGACTGCCCTTCGAGGGGCGACGCCCCGTCGCGGCTCCCGAGAAGCGCCGGATCTACTCGAACGAGGGCTTCGATATTCTCGGCGAGGTCCTTGAAGTCGCGACCGGCGTAGGCGTCGCCCAATGGGTGCGCGAGGCAGTTTTTGAGCCGCTCGGCATGGTGTCGGCCGATATTCCTGGCAGCCCCGCGCACGCGGGTGTCGCGTCGGCGATGGACGTGAGCCTCTTCGGCGCGGAGCTCGCGCGTCCGACCCTGGTGAGCGCGCCGCTGGCAGCCCTCGCCGGCCTGTCCCAGTTTCCTGCGCTCGCCGGAGTTACGCCCGGCTACGGGCGTTTCACCCCCTGCCCGTGGGGCCTCGGCGTGGAGATTCGCGGCGAGAAGTCGCCGCACTGGACCGCCCCCGATGCCTCCCCTCGTACCATCGGGCACTTCGGTCAATCCGGCTCCTTCGTGTGGGCGGACCGCGACCTTCGGGCCGCCGCCGCCTTCGTCGGTGCGGAGCCTTTCGGGGCGTGGCATCGCGACAACTGGTCGGCCCTCAACTCGGAGCTGTTGCGCCTCGCGCGCGAGCGAGCCTGAGCGCGAGGGACCGAGGCCTGGGCGCAGACCCAGGCCTCGACCTGTACTGGCGGACTGAGCGCTGCCGGCGCCGCGTCGGGTGTCAGTCGACGTCGACGATGACGGGCACGTGGTCGGAGGCGCCCTTGCCCTTGCGCTCGTCGCGGT
>QWCZ01002144.1_pt1 | contig 11798 bp, 11 predicted proteins | sample 1972651 | NCBI WGS metagenome assembly QWCZ01 (sample SAMN09866695, study PRJNA288562) | Human oral metagenome isolate pre1_saliva, whole genome shotgun sequencing... | isolation source: mouth | host: Homo sapiens | place: USA: California
GAATCCCAACGCAAGAACAATAGCTACAGAAAAACAAACAGCAAGCCACTTACTACCAAGTCCATAATAAAGATAATAGGCTGAGCCTCCAACCGTCTCACCATGATACTCTTTCTTATACTTCTGGGCAAGTACTGCCTCAGAGAAAATGGTGCTCATTCCTAACAATGCAGATACCCACATCCAGAAAATAGCTCCCATACCACCACTTGCAATAGCTGTTGCCACACCACCAATATTACCAGTACCAACTTGAGCAGCTACAGCTGTGGCTAATGCTTGGAATGAATTAACTTTTGTTTCACCAGGCTTTCGCTTCTTGAATATTGGACCAAAAGCATACTTAAACGCCAAATTTAGATGGCGAATCTGTGGGAAGCCAAGGTAGACAGTATAGAAAATGCCTACTCCTAACAATGCGTACATGAGAAAACTATTCCACAAAAACTCATTGAACGCTTTTACATAGTCTAATACATTCATCGGCTACATAGTTTAGATATTAGTAATAGATTAGTGGATAATACCACATTAGATTGTTTAGTAACAGATTAAATAATCAATCTTACGCCGCAAATATAGTATTTTATCTTTTACAAAGCAACTATAAAAGCAACTTTTTGAGTTAATCACAGAATTACTTTTGTATTAACATTTTCATCATGCAGAGCTCAATCTGATGCTGTTTTATGAGCTAATTAACGGTGTAATTATCATTCATAAACTCATTTATATCTCTCATCTGCCTACATTGAAAATCTCATCATGAAATACTTCAACTATACATACCGCATTGAAAAGACTTTACATAAATCTTTAATAACGAGATAACTCAAAATATTTTACAAATATAAAATAAACAGAAAATAAACTACCCTAACTAAGATTGTATCGCATGATATGTTAGTTTAACCCAAATCGCTCATTAGAGCCTAAACATATTTTGTTTTCTTATCGAGCAGATTGCCTGTCGTTGTAACGCAGGCATAACGGGCTACGTCAAGTTACAAAAACACGCAAGATGCCGATAAGAAAATAAAAGATGTTTAGAAACAACACTATAGTAATAAGAATTATACATAACCGATTTGGGGTTAACTCTTATCCTGCTGGAAATCATCATGTCTCACACTAAAAGATTTCATCTAATAGCCATGTAATAATAAAAAGGCACAAGAAAAGTTATAAATAATTTGGAAATATCAGAAATTCTTGTTACCTTTGCACTCGCTTTATAAAAACATAGGGAGATTCGCTAGCTCAGCTGGTAGAGCACAACACTTTTAATGTTGGGGTCATGGGTTCGAGCCCCATGCGAATCACTTGAAAGAAATGCCCAAACATCCTTAGTTTAGGGCATTTTCTTTTTCTGACTTACGCCTATATTAGTTAAAAAAAAAGAGATTATTTTCTCAAATCTGACGTAAACTGCGTTACTTTTGAGTATCCTTTAATTTTAACAGAACATTATGGCAACACTTTCTCCAACAATTTTTAAAGCAAAGCAGCTTTCTAATGGAAAGCACAAAATACGCATTGCTGTAAGACATCGTCATGAAACATCTTATATTATCACACCCTATATTATAGACGATTTGTCCCAATTCAAAAATGGTCAAGTAGTAAAGAGATTCGATGCTGACATTATAAACATGCAGCTTCGCAATCTATTAAACAAGTATCAAGAAATTCTAAATGACACAAATGGACTTGCTATGTTATCGTCAAGGGAGTTAAAGAATAGACTCGTTAACTACTCTGAGAAAGACGAAAACATAGCAATAGGTGTAATTTGTAAAGAGTACGTTAAAGAACTAAGAGAAGACAAAAGAATCGGCTATGCTGAGCTTATAGAAAGGTGTGGTAAATACTTTACTGAATTTACGAAAGGTGACATAGCAGCTAAGGATATAACACCTACAACGATTAGTAACTTTGAAAGATTCTTGAGGAATAAGAAAAAGCTCAATCAGACTACTACAGGAATGTACCTCGTTAGATTACGTGTCTTAACAAATCTTGCAAGAAAAAGATATTTCGTAAAGCAAGACATACCCCCTTTCCAAGATTGCAAGATACCTCAGTCTTTAGAACGCAATCTCGATTTGTCTGTTGAGCAATTCTGCAAGCTAAAAGAGTATACTCCTCAGAGCAAGATAGAATCTATAGCAAAAGACTTGTGGTTTCTGTCTTTTTATCTTGGCGGTGTAAACCTAATAGACATTTTATCGATAAAGTTCTCAAACGACAAAGAGATTGAATACATACGTACAAAAACAAAAAACACGAAACGTGGAGATAAACGTATAGAAATATCGATACCTGTTGAAGCACTTTGCATAATCAACAAGTACAAATCAGACGATAATAGTCTTAAATTTGGGTATTCATTTACTTACAGAAACTTTAATAGATACATTGCACGTACGTTACAGAAAATAGGTAACAACTTAGAATTACATCGATTATGCTTCTACTCGGCAAGAAAATCGTTTGTTCAATATGGATTTGAGTTGGGTATTCCTCTTGAGGTACTTGAATATACGATAGGACAATCCATGAAGCAAAATAGACCTATATACAACTATATTCGAATAATGCGAAAGCATTCCGATGAAGCTATGAAAAAAATTCTTGATTACACAAAAAAGACTACTAAAGCATATAATATTTAATGTTTATACGAAAAACCCTGCCTGTCCTCACGGATTGCAGGGTTATCCTAAAAATAATCTTACCTTAATAATAACTAAAAACCTAAATCTATGTCAAATACGAATTCAATCCTTTTCTCCTACAAATTTAATAAATTATCGTGAAAGATGCAAGAGAAAAGGAATATTTATTCAATGGATTTATGCAAATTCTTTCAAATATTGCAAACATTGGAAAGAATTAAATCTTCCTATACTTCTTCAACAACCAAATAACGATATATCCAATGATTGCAAGTAGAACTGTTGACATAGCGCCGATTGCCCAGCCGCCGACATCCATCTTGATTTTCTGCCACCGAGATAGTTTTTTTTCTACTGGTATTGGAACTTCTTTATATTCAGTCTTTGTTGCACGTAGGCTATCATTGCTTGCCTTGTAGCGGTCTATCTGACGTTGGAGTGTAAGATTGTCCTGCGTAGCATGCCAGCGGTCACGATAGCGAACAATTAACTTTTCCTTAATGTATCCTTGATCGTCCTTGACTATCACCACGCTGTCATGAATAGCGACACTATCACGGATGTTTATCACTTGCCGAGTGATTAAACTATCCTTGATATGTACGCTGTCCTTCCTTGACATGTAGATAGTATCTGTGCGAATAGACTGCACAGGAACATACACTCTATGTGAACAGCTTGTGAGGCAGAGAGCCGTAAGTGCAAGTAATCCAATAAGGATTAACATTGAATACACGTAGTATTTAATTTCTTTGTCGTCCATAACTACACCTTTAATGTGAAACACTGTCTGCGTTGTTTCCCGTCTGCACGCTTATAGCCGACATGCACCCATCTGGATGTCTTCGACTTCTCGATAATGATTTGGTCAAAGGCATAGCCCATATGGGAAAACTCTGTTGCAAAAAACTTTTCAAACTCAATGCGGATAGCAGGAGTACCGAGGTCGTGACGCTCGCAATATTCTTCCCACTCTGCTCTAATACACTCTAAAAGCGTAATTGTTTCTGTCAGATGAACCCTTACATTTGTTGGTGGGTTGTTACTAATCTTTAATCTGTCTGCGGTGTTGGATTGTACCATTTCCGCTATAGTAAAATTTGCCATAATCTAAAATCTAATTACTAAATCTGCCAAACTAAGATACTTTTCTTCTCTTTAATGACTTCCTTCTCTATCACGATAGGGTCAGGCATGGCGAGTTTGAGAGCATCACCATTGTCGTCAACGAGTTCTATGTTAGAAGTGGCGGTGAATGTTTCTCGTCTGAATCCGTCTGAGAAATTCTCATCGGGAAAGTCAATAGACACATCAATCTTTACTCTTCCTTTTCCTAAGTTGTGGTTATCGAAGAATATTATCAGTTGTTTGTCTGCGACTTGACAATTAGTACATACTCCGTTCCTCCTCTCTGCCTTGTATATGGTAAAGCCACTGCCTGCGGTCGCCTTAACAGCGAAATCACAATCAGGGAATACCACAATTTCACCATCTCTTATCAGCTTAATGCCGAGTGGGAAGTCACTCTTTCTGTTGATTCTTAATATCCCGTCAACGTGTCCGCTGCTTTCGTTTCCTATGGTTACTGTTTCCATTATCCCAAAATATTAAATGTTGTAATAATAGTAAAGCATACGCCTTCCTCCCATAGGACACTTCGTTTCCGTCTGATAAGATAGATAATGCCGTATATCAGCCAAAAGACAAGAAAACGATAATCAGTAATCCCGATTAAGAGTTGAGAGGAAATAGCTGCCGTGAAAGCCCCTACCATGTGAAGTGCTTTGCCAATAGTCCGATAATGTGGGCTTGCTCCGACCATCATCATTCCAAAAAGGAACACAATGCCTAAAAAGCCTACCCAACCACTTGTATTTACAATCATTTGCGGTGTCATAAGGAAAGCACCCATGACAATTACAAACGTGAATATATTTGGCGATTTAACAATATAGGCGGTTTCAGAAAGGCTACATAGTGGGCAGCCTTTCTTTTTCGCCATTACTATCGTGTACCCCATTAGTAGCAGGTTTCCGATAACGCTTGCTATAAGTACTACTATCTTCATAACTGTAGCTTTTCTGGATAGCCTTTCGTGAAGTCGTATGCGTTCACCTCCTCTATTGACGACAAAGATGCGATAGCCGCCTTATGTTTGACCGTCACCATGAAAGTTGCATCTGCATAACGTTGAATCTTTGCAAGGACAATCTTTGCCGTTGGAATATCAATCGTTAAAGGTTGTCCTGCAATGGCAAATGTGATAGTCGTTTCGCCAAGTGCTTCCGCTGCGGCAATGCTCACATTATAGCTTGCACGTTCTGAAGGTGTTAACCACGTGTGCATGCCATTAAACGCGAAGTCGTTTACATCTGATGACTGATTGAACACGTCAAGTTCTGCAATTTTTCTGTCTTTCGCATCTTGCAGGAGTTGCTCTGCCGTTTCTGTTTCTACCTGCTCATAACCGTTTGCCTTGAGCGTTTCTTCTGTCGGGTTGATAATTCTAACCCCGTCTACCTCGATATATACACCGTTATAGGTGTTGTTTCCTTTCTTGTATTGTTTCATTTCATTTCATCTATTGATTTAACATAAGTGTTATATGGAGATTTGAAAAGAGATTTATAATACTCTATATCTTCATTTCTCACATAGATAGTAAAGGGCGCAAATCTATACATCCAATCAAATGCGCTGCCCCAAATAGTTTTTACACGCCCCCTAAAAATTACCTTTTTCATTTTTGCGTTGTTATAGCAAAAGTAATTTCTGATTTCTTCGACATTCTCGCCAACATCAACGGTTTCCATTTGCATACCGCTAAAGTGCGAACCAATATATGTCACGTTGCTTGGTACTTTTACGTTTGTAAAGGTACTTCCTAACAAAGCCATATTTTCAACACGCTGCACCGTGTCGGGGAGAACGACCGGCGCACCTGTCAAATCAGAAAGCAACAAACGTGTTTTGTCTTTTGATAGGACAAAATCGCCACTCTTACATAAGGCTTCGCAATTCTCATCTATCACATAATTTTGAAAGTTGCCAGTTCTTACATTTACGTTCGCTTTCTCTTTAAGGATTAGGGTGTTTCCTGCAATAGAACCGTTTAACGTATTACGTACTTTTATAGTTGAACACCGCAAACGATTTATAGAGATAGGTATGTTTGGAAAAGTTATGCTACCTCCCAAGTCGAACACAAACCTTTGCAAATTTACCACGCCCTCCGATAGTCCTGTAAAGAATTGAAACTCGTCAAATAGCGTTAACTTATTTGAACTGTTATGATTTGCGCTATTAAATTCGCTTACTGTTACACCTGCCGCTTCATCATAAGACAACCGACCATCGTTGTTTTTGTCAAAGTTAGCGCAAAACGCTTCTACGTTATCATCACTAAAACGAATATACGTATTAGCATCTTTTGCAAGTAATTTCTCAAATAAAATCATTATTGCGTTCCTCCTATAAGCAAAAGTCCGTTAACGATACACGCTTGATAAGTCTGTCCCATTTTAGGTGCAAAAACGTTTCCTAACCATTTAACAGAACTTGGCAAAGATAGCTGTGTCCCACTCGCTGCTGGGCAAGTGAACTGAAAGCAATACTCTGCTACAAATCGTGTATCTGTGTTTGGTGCTAAAGTGAGCGTAAGGCTATCAACCTCGCCCCACACGTGCATAACATTCGGTGTGAGTGCAAATACCTTATCATTTGTGCCATGATTCTGCAATCGGAGGCGACCATCAGCTCCATTCGTGCCATCTATTCCGTCTTCGCCCTTGTCACCCTTCTTTCCTTTGAGCATTGTTACGCTCATCTTCTTAAGCGTGCCATCTTGTGTTACCACTGGTAATGACGAGAAATCCTCAATGTTATCCGACAATGGGAGTTCTGTGATGTCCTGCGACTGCCCTTTGATAGTTTCTATCACCTCGTGGACGATGCCACTCTTTTCTTCTTCTGTCATATCTTTATCGTTAAATGGTTATTCAAACTTTGGTTTGTTGTCATCGACTTTTACATGAGCCGTTTTGAGATATTCGCTGAGGAATGGTATTTTTTCAACAGCCTTTAATGTAAGGACGTAATAAATAAACCCTGCGATTTTCCACATAGTCGTACCTTCGACCATCATAAGTTGCCAGTTGCGAACTATATTTGTTCCATAGAACCATATTGCCACCCAACATAACAGCTTTACGACTCCGTAAGTTTCCTCCTTTGGTCCCATAAAGTTACCAGTGACAAACACGCATGATGTTACAAAGAAAAATAGACCACAGTGTACAAAGAATACACCTGCCTTTTTCCAACTCCAATCTTCACCATTGAGCTGTCCTGCGATGACACCAAACACAAAATTTACAAAGAATACAGTAAACATTGCGTACATTAAATCCTTGATTGGGAAGAAAAAGGTGAGCAAACCGCTCAACACAGTACAAATCACGTACTTAAACTGTTCTAAATAATTCATACCAGACACATTAAGACTCCAATAACTGAACCCACCAACCCAGCAGCTATATCCTTAAAGTCAAACTGCTCCTTGCGGATGTAATAATCAACACACTCCTTCGCTACCATTAGTAGCAATACACCAGTAATTGCAGGGAAAGCCCACGCTTCAACGTTAGCAAACAGTCTACCAAGCACGAATGCTACGACAAGTCCTACAACAAAATGCAGATACTTGTCGCTACCGATAGCAGCAAGTTTCCCAAAAATCCTGTAAATACAATCTAATGCTTTTTTCATCTTCTTTTATTTTAAGTTAATTACATAAGAAATACATACCACTTATTTGTTGTCTTAGAATATACTACTCGGAAGGTATATTTTATATCGCTACTTGTTCCATTTAAAGAATGCTTAAAGGTGTAAAGTTTCTCAATAGGGACATTATCGGTCGTTGTGAAATTAATATCCACACCGTTTACTGAGTATATGGTAAATTCCTCTCCGTCTTCTGGGTTTGAAGGCAATGTAAACGTCTTTGTGCTCGAACTAACAAACAAGATAGAAGAGTCGCCTAAACCAAGTGAATAATTCTCGCTAATCACCTTTAACGAACGACGAAAACCGCCATAAGTACCACGCAAAGCGAGTATGGCATGATTGTTTTTCCATCCAAATGTAGGGTCTGGGTGTATATCTAAGAATATACCTACCTTTTCAAAGTCTGATCGTGGCTCATTCCTCAGACTTAACATCATATCCTTTCCAGCAAACTTCCCAAGTGGGTCTTCACCTAATATAACTTGCCTCTTAGAGTTCTTGTAGTTATATATTAAGCAGTTGTCAAAGAGTGTTAATCCGTCACTATCTTTCCCATAGCCTATCATTCCATGCAGGATTTTCCAACCAGCAATAGTTCCTTTGTTAGTATTGATAGTTCCCTCAAATGTACTATCACCAGTTACTGTGAGATTCTTAAACTTTGCTTCTTTTGCATCAATCTCTTGTGCTTGTATGCCTGCTGCAACAATTTTTACGGCGTCAATCAATGCTGCTGATAACTTGCCACCTTCTATAAGTACAGTTTCCTTGCCGTTGTTATCGACAAATACAGTCTTGTCAGACTTCACTTTAAACTCACCGTTTTCAAGACGCAACTCAACCTCTTTTGCCTTGTCCTCTCCCGTTTCACCATCTGCGGGTATCCATGACGCTGCACTCTGCGTACCCTCTGTGACAGTCACCCAATTAACTGTTACCTCTGCATTACGTGCCTGTGGCTCCTTGTTCGGTGTTGGGTATGCATCGAAGAAACATAACCCGTCATTAGGTAGCTTATCCGCGGTGGGAGTAGTGAAAGTGAATGACACAACGGAATCCGTGGGGGTGTTAATCTCTAAGTTCGCACCACCTGCGGAGAACTTCCATCCATCTGACACTACATAACCTTGTAAGGTCTGCTTCTTCGTGATAGCATCCGCACTGATATGTCCGCACATGGTAATGGTGTATGTCGTCTGTGGCTTTAGCTTGATAACCTTTGCTTCCTTTGTGAAACCATAAGAAGAAAAGGTCTTTTCATATTTGCCACCCTTTAGGAGGTTCTTTACACCGTTCTTTATCCCGTCTACCTTAAGGGATATACTGTCGGCGGTCTGCTTGATAGTTGTTATATTCTCTCCTTGCTGCGATACTGTTGTACGCAAGTCGCCCACCACGTCAACATAAGAAGATGATTCCATGATGATTTGCACCGTGCGTGTGTCAATGACCTTGTTTGCCTTGTCCTTTAGTTCTATGATAACATAGTCAGGGCGATTCTGTGCCTTTGAATAGTTCGCTAACTTATAAGTACCACTATTCACCGCTCCGTTTGTCATGGAGATAGTTACGCCGTTGTTCATGCGTACAGTGACGTGGTAGCCTTGTGCGCTACCTGCTTCCGTTGTCACTTGCGCACCCTTGACGTGCTCAATGATGTACGAAAGGGTTACATACAGTGCGTTGTCTACTCCAACGACTGCCTTTTCGCTCTGTGGCTGCAAACGATAGTATTCTGCGTCTGCACCGTTTTTCACGTTGTAAAGGGGTATCCCCCCTCTTGCTCTTGTTCCCATGTGTTATCCCTCTATTATGCAGTCAAAATATGCCATGGTAAGCACCTCCGCTGCGGTTACTGTTATTCGTCTACCTACTTTCTTATGTGCGTTGTTCCATGCCGTATCCGTGTTCTGTCCGCTTGTACGTATCCACGACCATGCCGTATTTGGTATGGTATCCGAAATATCAACATTCCCTTTTCTGTATGTCGCTAACAGAACAACGCTACCTTGTGAATTGTGGATTGAGCCACTCTCAATAGTTACTTCAAGGCTATAGGCTTCACCCTCTGATACTTGCTTTATCCACTTTGTACTCGTTTCGGATGGTGCTTCGATGGTAGTGTTACCTATTCCAACGTTACAAAGCCACAGAGAGCCTTGATACGAGAATCTATCGTAATGACCTGCGGTAGTTCCGTCAACCCATTCTCCTCTGTCGCACACCAAAGAACCACTTACTCCTGTACCTGCTGCGGATATAATCTTGAAACGGTCTGAACGCACCGTTATCTCTTTAGGGCTAAACTCATTAATAATGTGTGAATCAAGGTCGTAGTTATTGATTCCTGCATAGTCCACACGTTTCCCCTCTGAGACATAGATGATGTGAGCGTATTGCCTATCGGTGTCGGTCTGACTTCCTAATTGGATAATGTCATCCTCAGCCTTTGGAATGTCATTATCAGCCTTTGTATCATAGCCTATACAAGTATATTGTTTACCGTCAATAGCAAGATCAAGTGTGCCACGAACATCCGAAAGGTCTACAAAGTGGTATAATTTACCATTAATAGTTTCCGTTCCCTTGTTCACCACCAGACGCCAGTAGTATCTGTTTGCAGAACCGCCTGCTGTGCGTGATACAAGATTTGAAGTCTTACACATCGCTTGGTCGCCAATCCTCCAATCGTTGCTTGTACGTCTGTCGCCATCATCTGCCAAGAAATAGCAACGATAAGCTGTAATTGTCTTTCCATTTGGAGCAGTGCTATACGACAATAAAGCATTGTTTACAAGCACCTGCTTGTTTGCCGATTGGAAGTAAATGGTACTCTTTACGATTGGTACACCAGTATTGTCAATCGGAATAACATCACTAATATGCGCACTTGCTGACGTGAATCCAACATCGCCAGTGGTGAAAGCAAGTCGTCTATACTCCAACTCCGAGAAGGTCGCTTTCTGCCTTACATTGAGTTTGTCAACCTCTGCTATGGACTTTCCGTATTCGTCTTTGTATATCCCAAAGCCTGCCCCGTCCAATAGTCCAGCGTGGAAGTCTGCGCTTTTAAGTGATTCTGCAATGGCACTTAGCAATGTGGCATTGCCTTTACCGTCAATACCCTTATCACCGTCACCGATTCCTATGCCCTTTAAGAATGTAATAACCTCTTGAGCGGTATCGGGAACGTTTTTACGGAGAAAGCGTGGGTCTACATAGTTCTTTATCAGTTCGCTTGTCTGCGTGGAGTTTAATCCTCCTCCGCTGAAATTACCCGATAGGATATTATTGACATCTTCCTTTAACTGCGAGATAGTACCCTTGACGGCTTGATTGCCAACGGTTATCTCCTGAATAATCGGATAATCCAGCTTTGTAACCAGCCTAAGGACACGTGTCTTTAACTGATAGCCAAATCCATCGTCAAAGGTGACTTTCTGACCGATATAGAGTTTTGGATTGTGATTAGCGAAAGCTACCGCGTTAGAGGAGAATGAGTAGTTGTTGTTATCCTGCGCACGTCTTTTTATCTCCTTGATAGTGCGTGATGCTAACTCGGCTTGGGCAAGTTTCGTTTCATGCTCACCCATTACGATGTTAAACAGCACGACCATATTACAAGTGAAGTCGGGAAGACTCTTACCACGTGGATAAAGACCCTCGCTCTCATTGGTAGGGATAATAGTATCTCCGCTTTGATACTTTATTATTTCGTAATCACCCTTTAAGATGTCGACACCACTATCGCCTTCATTTGGTTTGGGAGCGATTGGGTTGTTTATTTCGTGGTAGTGGAGTTCAAATCCTTCCTGCCCATTAGGCTGCCCGACAAGTCCCTGCGTAAGGACATCGTAATGCCCATCTACTGCGTGGGTATTAACCTTGAATATTCCTTTAAGCGTGTAACCCTGTAATACCTGCTTTGTAGGAATAATCTCATAGTCATACCAATAGTGAGTAATGATGTTTCCGCTTTCGTCCTTATCGTATGTGGTATTGATGATTGTCTTGCCTTCTATCTGAGTAGTGGACGGGAACGCCAATCGCATATACCAAATAGTATATGTCTTTTTGTTTCCTCTGCTGTCAAGTTCTATTGTGTTTGTCTGAGAGTTCTTGAGATAACGCACGTGCTTACGGACGTTATAAACATACAAATCAATATGCGGATAAACATCATCAAAGGAAAGTGCAAGCGTTTGCTTGATTTCCCCTGACGCTTCAAACGCCTCCTTTGTGATAACGTTTCCATCTGTGTCTACATAGATATATCCGTCAGGATAAACAGACTTGTCAAGTCCTAATCGTGCAAGCGTGGCAACGTTACCA
>QWCZ01001152.1_pt1 | contig 11793 bp, 7 predicted proteins | sample 1972651 | NCBI WGS metagenome assembly QWCZ01 (sample SAMN09866695, study PRJNA288562) | Human oral metagenome isolate pre1_saliva, whole genome shotgun sequencing... | isolation source: mouth | host: Homo sapiens | place: USA: California
GAGACTTAGATTTATCCGATTGTGATGCTCTCGAGTATTTGCCTTCGGGTTTGAGAGTTAAAGGCAATTTAAATTTGTCTGGATGTGAGCTAATAGAAGGGTTGCCCGAAGACCTTAGGGTAGATGGCGACTTATTTATTGATTTGGGGTCAGATATCGATGTCCCTGAGGGTGTTGTAGGAGGCGAGGTCTTCTACACTTATAAAGATTACAATGAAGAATTATAAATTTAAATATTATAAAAACAATGGCTTACACTGAATTTTACAAGGAACAAAAGTTCCAAGATTATCTAGTTTATGAGAGAGAAGTTAATCTCCAAGAAAACACTGCTAGATCTTATTTATCTTATATAAGATCTGCGTATAACAACTTCTTTGAGAATAATCCTCACACTAAAGGGTACGTTGCAGAGTTGCAATCTAATCTTTATGCTGGAAGACTGCAGGATGCTTGTCGTCTGCTCTCTAAGATGATCGATATATTGTTTGAGTGCAAAAGTGAGCATGATGAGACCTTCATGAAGTATAAGGATATGAATAACAGCGTAAGTGCTCTTCGTGCCTATCGTGCTTATTTAAGTTATATCATGGATAACAAGGAGCGAGAGCATTTAGCTTTTGAAACTCAGATTGTAGATAATGATGAGTCTGAATCAGATGAAGAAGCATTTTTCAGTACTGAAATTCAAAAGGAGCTAGCCTCTAAAAAGGAAGGTGTTGTTTTCTTTGATCGTAGTAAGTTAGAGAGTCGTTTGAAGTTCCGACTAAGTAGTCAGGATCGTCCAGGTTATTTCTCTATTCGTTTGATTTCAAAATTGTTTTCAGATAGAGGGGTTCAGGATGGAGAACTTGAGCGCAGTGTACGAGCCAATTATCCAAAGTTTCAATCGTTTCCTCACTTTGTAGAGCAATGGTTGGAAGAATGTGCTCAAGGTATCAATTTATATGTTGATGAAGGTAATACTAATCTATTCATACGAGATGTAGCCGCTATGGAGATTGATATTACCAATAATGAAGTGTTTGTTCTGATGGACTCTGGACGTAGGCATAGACTCTATAGCATTACTTCTGATGGAGAGATTGTTTCTATGGTTGAGTCCATGAGAAATCTTAAACTTAAGGATATTACGATAGAACATGTTCCTACATTCAAGTCCTTCTATGAAGAGCATAGGCAAGAGTTAAGCGGATTCTCTGCTTTGGAGGAGCTAATGTCGAAGACTCTAGCTGCTGCTGGTATTCCTAATAATCCTTGGAAAGATGCTGTGAAATATCTACGTAAGCAGATTCGCTTTGAAGATATTGAAGAGTATGCAGAGCAAATAGTTCTTGATATGCTTTATATAAAGGAATCTATTCGTCTAGAGCTCAAGGGCAGTAAATTTAACACTAACCCTAAGAAAAACAAGTAATCCTTCAGGAGAAGAAGTCTCTGATTAAACTCAAATAATTAGAACTTTCCTTGAACTTACGAGGCGAGCGCAGCAAAACTATTTTTTGCTGCGTTCGCCTCTTTTTGTAATTCTCTCTTAAATCGTTTACTTTTACGGAGTAACTAATCAATATAAATATGAATAAAGAATACTGCATAATCTCAGACTCAGACATTCCTTCTGGCTCTGGAGGTATCAATGGTGAGCGTTATACGTACGGACAATTACGACATCATCCCATTATACCCGAGGTGCTCCGACGTATTACGAACCCCGTAGCACGGCAGATGGCAGAAGAGTGCAACGCGCGCAATAGACAAGAAGGCTTTCAGATGTACAAACTTGATGGTGAGTATTGCTTTGATGGTCTTCGTGTTGGTCCCAAAGTGAAGATACCATCTAAACCTGAGTTGCTAGAACTGTTGAATGGGCAAGCTCTTAATGCGGCAAATATCCGTGCGCTTACTTATAGCATTTTACGAGAAGAATTAGCTCGGGTCTGTGGCGTCTCCGTGCAAGAAGCATCTGATATTATAGGCTCTCAGTTAGATTGTGCCCCACACGAAGATATATCCGGTTATATCTTTATGGTGCCTAACTGGGCGCATAAATGGTTCCGCCACAATGGCTATGTATCTAGGATTAAGGACTAATCGTTTCTGAGTTCCGTGTCTGTTTATTGAAATAGGTATGGCTAAAAATAAGAGACTTACGGCACTAAAAATAAAGACAGCGTTTCCTAAACTCAAAACCTCGGCGAAGTCTGTACAAACTTCAGCTGAAGTTTGTACAGACTACACGTGTAGTTTGTACAGACTACAGCTGAAGTCTCCAGAAAGTACTACGTACTTACAAATTTAAGTACGCGCACTCACTAAAGTGTTTACGTGTACTTACTGAAACGAGTACGAGGTACTCACTCAAGCCTTTGTGTGTACTCACCAAGATAAATACACCCGAAAAGGGATCCTAGAGATTTATATTTCCTATATTTGCCACTAATAAGGTACATAATAACATTCAAAACTTCCTATAAGATGGAAGCGAGGACAATCATAGCGCAATACGTAAATAACAAATATGAAGAATATTAAATATAAGTGGATGTTAGGGCTTAGTATCACATCCTTACTATTGTCCATTGTAGCATTATCCATTGTATGGACTCTACATGACAAGTGCTTATTGCCAGATTTTTCTGCAACAGCAGTAAGCGTTTTGGGTACTCTTGTGACCTTGTTAGTTGCATGGCAAATTTACAATGCTCTTCAGGTGGAAGAAAAACTAAAGGTTAGTGAAGAAGAAAATAAACAACAAATAGAAGAGTTAAAAGAGACTTTCGCGTCTAACCTTGAGCATGATCGCCAAGAGTACACTAAGAAGGTGGATGAATTGATCAAAAAATACAATGATATTGCTCGGGTAATGGAAAGCCTGAAGATAGCCCCTAAATATACAACCGTGGCATTGGAGGCATTTAATAATCCTCAGAATTTAGCGAGAGAATTATCTAAAATTGGAGTTGGCCAACTAAATGATTGGAAAAATTCTGTTGCTGGTGTGGACTGGGATGAATATATGTCCATAACCCCTTATCACCTCTTTGGTGATAGAGACCGTACTAAAATCCAGTCTAATATCGCATTATATTTAGTTGGTAAAGAGGATTATGCAGAAACATTAGATATTGTACTTAATATTGGATATCAGCAAGATAAAGATCAAGCTTTAGCTGTGTTCAAAATGACTATTCAAAAAGTAGAGAAGGTACTAGACGCTGGTATTGATATAGCTCAGATAGAAACAATTTTAGATAAAGGTGGGAATATCGAACTTGAAAAATGTATTTTAATTTTAGCCAAAGAAGAGTTCGAGAGAATGAGTGTCTATAAACTGACTATACAGGCTAAATCTATGAGTACATTGATTTAACTGTAACATGCAAAATTTATGGAGGCAAAGATAAGCATAGCGCGGTACGTAAAAAAAAGATACGCAAAAAGTATAAACTAACACGAATAACCCTATCAGAGAAAGCAGGCGTGGAATTATGTTTCGTGCGTGAGCTCGAGCAAGGTAAGACCACGCTTCGCCTTGAATAGAGTCAATCAAACACCTTTATAATATGTACCCCAAAATCTCTTTTGGGGTACATATTAAAATACATTTATCCGACTACATAGCCTAGGGCTTGTGCCCTGGGCTATGTAGGAGTGTCGTGCCTACGGCACTCGTAATCCGCCTGAATTTTAATGCTGGTTGCCTGCTTCAAAAGATGTGTAATAGCAGACTATTCCTTATTTTTGCCTTTGTTAAGGAATAGAGTTATAACAGAAATAATATAATGGCAAAAGGTATTCAATCTGTAGAGCCCAATATCGCTGACCTCGTTAATGGTTGGCTCAAGACATATAAATTAGATTATAAGTTAGAGCAAGAGAGTCTTAATTCTGAGATTGATAAGGCGTTAGCTGAGTACTTTAGCAAAAACGGAGGAAGTGGAGCTAATCGCCCTGACGCGAAATTGCTACTCCAAGATAAGCAACTCAACTATTACCCCATACTCATTGAGTACAAAGGATATAAGGATAAGCTTGTTAAGCTTGATAATTTAGGGCAGGTTGATAACAAGAAAGCCAAAAATGAACCCAACTTCAAGCATATCAATGGCTACGCTGTGAATGGTGCTGTCCACTATGCCAATGCTATACTACACCATACAAGCTACACTCAGATTATTGCTATAGGGGTAACAGGTTATCGTGATGAAAGAGGTACGCTCCAACACGAAATAGGAGTATACTTTGTATCTAAGGACAACTTAGGTATAGGTCAAGAGATTGGCAAATATGAAGATTTGTCCTTTTTAAAGGCAGAGAATTTTGATGCGTTTGTTGAATGTATAAAAAAGCTCAGCCTCACCCCTGAAGAGTTACAAAGGCTCAAGGAGCAGAGAGAACAGGAAATAAACATCAGCCTAACGAAGCTAAATAATGACATTTATCAGAATGAAAAGGGGCTAGGAGAGAATGACCGAGTTTATCTCGTTGCGGCTTCTATTATTGCTACTTTAGGTATTCCCGGGAAAGTCGTTCCACTTGAGAAGGAAGAGCTCAAGTCTTCGACAGAAGCAGGCAATACAGATGGTGAGATTGTTATGCGTAAGATACAAGCTTTCCTCAGAGAAAAAGCTATTCCTACAGAGAAGAAAGACCTTATCTTGCGTACTCTGCAGAACACTCTCACGACAGAAAACATCAATAAGGTTGAGCGTGGAGAGACTCAGCTCAAACGTGTTTTCTGTAAGATTGTAGATGATCTAGGTATCTATTATAAGATTGGACTAACGACAGACTTTACTGGTAAGCTCTTTAATGAAATGTATTCATGGCTTGGGTTTACGCAGGATAAACTCAATGATGTAGTCTTAACTCCGTCATACGTGGCTCAGCTTCTTGTTCGTCTCGCTCGGGTAAACAAAGACTCTTATGTTTGGGACTTCGCGACAGGGTCTGCAGGTCTCTTGGTCGCAGCTATGAATGAGATGCTCAACGATGCGCGAGTTACGATTACTTCTCCTGATGAACTAGCGCGCAAAGAAGCTCTCATTAAGGCGGAGCAACTACTCGGTCTAGAGCTCCTCTCGAGTGTATATATGCTGGCTATCCTCAATATGATATTGATGGGCGATGGTAGCTCTAATATCCTAAACAAGAACTCTCTTACAGACTTTGATGGTAAGTATGGCTTCGGCAAGGATAATACCTCTTTCCCTGCTGATGCTTTTGTGCTTAATCCGCCTTACTCGGCAGAAGGTAATGGGATGAACTTCGTAGAGCGAGCACTCAGCATGATGCAGAAGGGGTATGCGGCGATTATCATTCAAAACTCGGCAGGTAGTGGCAAGGCTAAGGAAATAAATAAGCGTATACTTAAGCATAACACGCTACTGGCAAGTATCAAGATGCCTAGTGATCTTTTTATTGGTAAGTCTAGCGTACAGACAAACATCTATGTATTCAAGGTCGCCGAGAAGCATGACCCCAAGCATATTGTGAAGTTCATTGATTTCTCTAACGATGGCTACACGCGTACGAACCGCAAGAAAGCGAGCATCAATTTGCGAGATACAGATCAGGCTAAAGAGCGATATGACGAGCTAGTTAATCTTGTGCTTTATGGTAAGCAGTACCTTAACCTCTTTACTGAGAAAGAGTACTATGAAACGACGATTGACCCTCAAAATGGCTGTGATTGGAATAAGTCAGCACCCGTAGACACTCGCCCTACCCTTGCCGACTTCAAAAAGACTATATCTGACTATCTGTCTTGGGAGGTTTCAAATCTACTCAAAGGGCAAACACAAGGGGAGGATAACTTGGGAAAATAGATGCCCCACTCAACAAAATGCTTGAGAGCGTTGAGTGGGGCGAATATAAGCTCGGGGATCTATTTGAAATAAAAATTTCAAAAAGTATTGATGAGGGAAAGGTAATACTCTCCCCAAATTACCAGCCAGGACTTATTGAGTTTATTGGGCGAACAACGGTAGATAATGGAGTAAAAGGATATACTAGAGAACTCTGTTTTAACCCGAATCCGCCTAATGTTCTTTCTGTCAGTCAAATTGGAACAATAACTGCTCAGATAAGGTCTAACTATTGGTATGCGAGTCAAAATATCTTCTTGCTTGCTCCTAAGACGGAAGATAAGCAACTACTCTCTTTATTCGTAATATCAGCTATAAATAAAGCATTACAAGGGAGCTTTGATTCGGGATATAGTAATTACCCCACTTTGCTTACATTACAAGATCTTAAAATTAAGCTCCCCTCTTGCAATGGCGAGATAGACTATGAGTTTATGGATCGTTTTATTGCCGAGCTAAAGGCTCGGCGTATTGCCGAGCTAAAGGCTCGGCGTATTGCCGAGCTAAAGGCTTATCTTACTATAACAGGTTTAGAGGACTATACCCTTACTCCCGAAGAGGAACAAGCTATTAAGGATTTTGAAGCTGGGAATGTTAAGTGGGGGGAGTATAGTTTCGATATGGTATTCAATCATATCAAGCAAGGACGTCGACTTAAAAAAGATGATCAACAAGAGGGAATAATTCCCTTTGTAATGGCTGGTGTATCTAATACTGGTGTAGTTAATTATATCTCTAATCCTATTGCAATATTCCCATCAAATTCTATTACAATTGATATTTTTGGCAATACATTCTATCGAAACTATGAGTTTGGAGCTGGAGATGATACAGGTGTATATTGGGAGACATCTAAAAGTTATTCAAAGGAACTTATGTTGTTTTTTACAACAGCAATGAGTAGAGCCTTAGTTGGGAAGTATTCGTTCGGGAAAAAGCTTAGAAGTTCTCAGAGTCTAAAGGAACAAATGTTGCTCTTTGATTATCAGGGATCTCCCGACACTGTTAAAATGGAGACCTTTATCTCTGCTGTCCAAAAGTTGGTGATTAAGGATGTTGTTCTCTATGCAGATCGTGAGATTGAAGCAACTCGACAAGTAGTAGATCGGAGTGAGTAAGATTCATTCCTCCCTAGGCTATGGAGGGGTCGCACCTTTTGGCTCATTGGGGAGAAGTACCAAGCATATATTTTGCTGTTATTTGATGCTTTGAATTTGGAAGATGGACAGCGCCAAGATCATACTTTAGCACACGTGGCACTTCGAGAAGCTTTTGCCAATCTTTGTGTGCATGCCGACTATAACGAGGAGGCTTCTCTTAAGGTTGATAAATATCCCAACAAGATTGTCTTCTCGAATCCAGGCATTCTGCTCATTACGCGTGACCAGTTCTTTCGAGGAGGAGAGAGTGTTTGTCGCAACACCTCACTTCAGCAGATGTTTATGATGATGGGGGCAGTAGAAAAGTCAGGCAGTGGAGTGGACAAAATCGTACGTGGGTGGCAAACCTTGCACTGGAAGACACCTTATCCAGATGAACGCTTTCGTCCGAACAAGGTAGAACTGGTAATGCCTTTGGAGCTATTATTCGACCCTCAAATGCTTGAGGAACTCAAGCGTGGTTTAGGGAATACTTTTGACTCCTTGGATGAAAATGACCGCATTCTTTTGATTACAGTTCTTGCCGAAGGTGTAGTTAATCACCAAGTGCTGAGCAAAAAGCTTCCTTTGCATAGGGCTGATATAACGGAGAAACTGCAAAGTCTTTGTCAGGCTGGAATACTAGTGGCAGAAGGTCATGGGAGAGGCTGTGTCTACAGGATCAATATACCAAGATTGCAAGCTAATGGGGCTAAGGTTGCAAGCTCTGAAGATGAAAGGTTGCAAGCCAATGGGGCTAAGGTTGCAAGCTCTGAAGATGAAAGGTTGCAAGCTAATGAGGCAAAGGTTGCAAGCTCTGAAGACGAAAGGTTGCAAGCTAATGAGGCAAAGGTTGCAAGCTCTGAAGACGAAAGGTTGCAAGCTATCCCTAAAAAACTCAGTGCACAAATGCGAGAGAGCCTTATATTAGATTATTGCTCTGAGGATTGGAGAACACTTCAGAATATGACGGAATACCTAGGACGCAATAAAGACTACCTGCGTAACAAGGTGCTTCCACAGCTCACGGAGTCTGGTAAGTTAGAGATGCGTTTTCCTGATACGCCTAACCACCCCAATCAACAATACAATACAAAACAAAGAAGAACGAATAGTTATGTCTCCCTTCACAGAATCCACCTTAGAGTCTGCTATTACTGAATTATTATTACAGCAAGGCTACAAGCATTACCTAGAAAGCGATATAAAACGCAGTAAGCGAGAGGTCGTGCTTCGTGACGTCCTTGTTGCGTTTTTACAAACGCGCTATCAGAAGCAAGGAATCACGTCTGCGGAGGTGATGCGTGCTGCAGATCGTCTATGTGCTACGCCAGAAGGTAATCTGTATGACGCCAATCGTGCTACACATCGTCTGATGACAGAAGGATTCTTCCTCTCTCGTGAAGATAGCAGTTTGCCAGATCTGTACATTCGCCCTATCGATTGGGAAGATGCAGAGAGAAACGATTTCAGTCTTGTAACGCAGCTGGAGGTGCAGGGAACGGAGCTTCGCCGACCTGATGGAGTTCTTTATGTCAATGGTCTTCCTTTGGTCGTACTAGAGTTCAAGAGCGCCGTGCGTGAGGAGGCTACGCTGACGGAGGCCCATCGGCAGGTGACAGTACGCTATGGAAGAGACATTCCGGAATTGATGCGCTTTGCAACCTTTGTCGTGCTGAGTGATGGCGTGAATAGCAAGTATGGCACACAGTTCTCATCCTACGATTATTTCTACAGTTGGCCTAAACGAAACTCTACAGACGAAGCCGCTATAGGTATCGATAGCCTACAAACGCTTATTGGAGGTTTACTAAGTAAGGAACGCTTACTCTCAATAGTACGTGATTTTGTATTTTTCCCCGATAGTGGACAGAGAGAAACAAAGATTATTTGCCGCTATCCTCAATTCTTTGCTACACACAAGCTCTATGATCACATCCTTAAGCACGCACGTTTTGTCGCTGGTGGTGATGGACGTGGTGGCACATACTTCGGCACTACGGGCTGTGGTAAGAGCTTAACGATGCTATTCCTGACTCGCCAACTTATGCGTTCTCGAGAGTTAGCTAGCCCTACGATTATCCTCATCACAGATCGTACAGACCTAGACCAACAACTCTCGGTACAATTTTCCGAAGCCCGACAGTTCATTGGAGATGACCAGATTGTATCTATCCAAAGTCGTCGTCAATTACGAGAATTGCTTGGAGGTCGTAAATCTGGCGGTGTCTTCCTCACCACCATACACAAGTTCAATGAAGATACAGATCTGCTTAGCCATCGAGCAAATATCATCTGTATTTCGGACGAAGCACATCGGTCGCAGACAAATTTGCAGGAGAAACTCACGACCACCGAGGAAGGTGTGCGTAGAAGTTACGGATTTGCCCATCACTTGCACCGTTCTCTCCCTAACGCCACTTATGTTGGCTTTACGGGAACACCTATCGATGCCACAATTGAAGTATTTGGAGAGGTCGTGGATACCTATACGATGACAGAGTCTGTGGCAGACGGTATCACGAGACGTATTGTCTACGAAGGGCGAGCCGCACGTATTCTCCCTGATGCGCATAAAGTTAATGAAATAGAAGTCTACTATAAGCAATGTGAACAAGAAGGAAGTACTCCCGAGCAAATCGAGGCTAGCAAGCGTGCGGTGACACAGATGGAGCGCATATTAGGAGATGTGGGGCGCTTGCGTATTGTCGCAGAAGATCTCATCAAGCACTATGAAGGGAGAATAGAAGAGGGATGTAGTGTGTGTGGTAAGGCTATGATTGTTTGTATGAACAGACGTATTGCCTATTCGCTCTATCAGCAGTTGATTGCTCTGCGCCCCGAATGGGAGCAAGATGGATTCTTACATCTCGTGATGACACGCCACAAGGATGATACGCCCAGGCTCTATCAACTCCTCGGTACAGACGAGGATAGGCAAGCCTTAGCACAGAGTTTCAAGCAAGCTGACTCTGCCTTCAAAATTGCTATTGTGGTCGATATGTGGATTACGGGCTTTGATGCCCCATGCCTTGATACAATGTATATCGACAAGCCTTTGCAACGGCATACGCTCATCCAGACCATCTCTCGCGTCAATCGTGTCTATCCTGGGAAAGAGAAAGGATTAGTCGTAGACTATATAGGTATTAAGTCCGCTCTGAACGCAGCACTAAAACAATACGCTACAGGCGGCGAGGAAGATTGCTTAGAGACTAACGAGCAAGCTCTTCGCTTAGTTAAGGATGAGTTGGATATCCTACGTGGTCTCTTTTATGGTTTCGATTGGCAGCCCTTCAGTCAAGGTAAGCCTTTGGAGCAACTGAATTGCCTGAAGCTCGGTGCAGAATTTGTGCAAGAGAAGCAACTTGAAGCTCGTTTCCTAGGGCATTGTCATAAACTTCGTTCTGCCTTTAAGCTATGTAGCGGTAGCGTGGAATTGGAGTACTCAGATAGAGAGGATATTCACTTCTTTACGGCGGTACGCTCTATCTTGGTAAAGCTAAGTGGTAAGGCTGATGCACCCGATATGGAACAAATGAATAGCCGTGTAGAGAAAATGATTAGTGAGGCTCTACGTTCTGAGGGTGTAGAAGAAATTCTACAAATTGGCGAAGAGGAGCAGCTTGACTTGCTCAGTGAAGCTTATATGCAACGAATCGAACGCTTGCCCTATCCTCATACTAAGGTTAAGCTAATGGAGCGCTTACTGAAACAGGTAATTAAGGGCTTCAGGCGTGTGAATAAATTTAAGGCTCTGGACTTTACGAAAAGGCTGAATGACTTGATTGCACGTTATAATGATAGACGAGACAGCGCAGTTTTTGCCGAAGAGGTGGTAAATGAGGTAGCACAGCAGATGTCAGACATGCTAAGAGACTTACATATAGAGAAGAACTCCTTTGCAAAGTTGGGTATTAGCTATGAAGAGAAAGCTTTCTATGATATACTCAAAGCTATTGCCCAGCAATTTGGCTTTGAATATCCCGAAGAAAAGCTATTGCTCCTTTCTACTCGGATTAAGGATTTGATAGATGATAAATCAAACTATACAGACTGGTCTACTCGTGGCGATATCAAGGCTGAGTTAAAGATGGATCTCATCGTCTTGCTTTCAGAATATGGCTATCCACCTGTGACCAACGACGCCGTATTCAAAGAAATCCTTGAGCAGGCAGAGAACTTCAAACAGTATCAATAAATAAAGCTAAGCTCTAACGTTTCCTTATATAAGGACTCATTGGAGCTTGGTTTATGTTTTCTATTAACGCTGAATTCTCGGGTTTAGAAAAGGGTGTAAATGGTGTAACTTTCTGATTTATAATATTGTTTTCGGAGAGGTAGTTTCCTGTTATGAGATTAAAGATTCAGTACGAGTATTTGGGTCTGGAGGGTACTTTGGCTATATCGGGCTTTTTAAGATTACTAGGTCTAATCGAATTTGTAGGTTTTACCTTACTAATAAAGATGGTAAATTGATAAAACTTATTGATAAAACAGGAAAAAGGGATATTTATATTAGTGGATAGAGGAACTATGCCGTGTGTTGCTTTTGCTTCAAAAAATCTCATAAAGCAGGGCAAGTACATCAAAATTCAGGTGTATTATGAGTGCCGTAGGCACGATACTTCTTCAAAGCCCAGGGTGTGATGAGGGCAAAGCCCGATATGAAACCCTGGGTAAACAGAGGACACAAAAATTAAGAGCTCCGTAGGAGCGGCACTACAACGTGAGTATTTGCCTTACGTCTCGGAAGTGCCGCCCCTTTGGGGCTCTAAATGTATTGA
>QWCZ01001157.1_pt1 | contig 11773 bp, 8 predicted proteins | sample 1972651 | NCBI WGS metagenome assembly QWCZ01 (sample SAMN09866695, study PRJNA288562) | Human oral metagenome isolate pre1_saliva, whole genome shotgun sequencing... | isolation source: mouth | host: Homo sapiens | place: USA: California
CACAGCATCATCGGCCACGGCACCGTGCGCACGAAGGCGGTGCACGCCACGACCTCGTCGACTGTGTCCTTCCCGGTGAACGGCACCGCGATCACCGTGGATCTGCCCGGCGGCTCGATCTCCGGCACGTACGAGCGCATCCTGCGCAACACCCAGAAGTGGGGCCAGCCCAAGCAAGGCGACTCCTCGCGAATCATCTGGGAGATCGACATCAAGGGATCCCAGCTGCCCGAGGGCGCGACCGCGGTCGAGATCGTTGACACCTTCGACATGAGCTCCGGCGGCTACTCGCTGGTTCCCGGGTCGGAGAAGCTCTACTACTACAACAACGACGCCGAGTACCAGGCCGAGCAGGCACCCGCCCTCAAGGCCGGCGCGCCGATCGGCGACGGCACCTTCACGATGGAGGCCACTGCGGACGGCACCGGGTTCACCGCGACGTTCCCGCGCCTGACGAACAACGGCACCTACGTCCTGCAGTACGAGGCCACGATCAACAACATGGCAACCGTGCGCAACGGCGTTACCTTCCACAACGACGCGCTTATCAACGCGAAGCTGTACACGGGCGGCGTGGACATCCACTCGGACGGCTCGGGCGACGCGAACGGCGACGCGAATCCGACGCCTACGCCGTCGGTGACGCCGGAGCCGGAGCCCACTCCTTCCGCAACTCCCACGCCGGAGCCGACGCCTTCCGCGACACCCACACCGGAGCCGACCCCTTCCGCAACTCCCACACCGGAGCCGAGCCCGACCCCGTCCGTGACCCCGTCTCCGACTCCGACGCCGACCGCGACTCCGACGCCCACGCCGTCTTCCACGCCTACCCCGTCGGTGACGCCCACTCCCTCGACGACGCCGTCGACCACCCCGACTCCTTCGGCTACGCCGACCCCGTCGGCGCCCTCGACGCCGAGCTCGTCCACTCCCCCGGCCGCGCCTCCCACGCCTTCGACTCCCGCGCCGAAGCAGCTGGCTCGCACGGGCGCCGACATGGCTGGTGCCCTCGCTGGCGCCGGCATGCTGGGCCTGCTGGGCGCGCTGGCGGTGGCCGCTCGCCGACGCCAGGCCTGACCACCCCGCCCTCCGCGTGAGGGCGCGCATCTGACGCACTGAGCCCCGGCCTCGTATCGACGAGGTCGGGGCACAGTCATGCGGGTCAACGAACCATCGCGTAAACCTTCTGACGACCACTGAGGGGATCATCCCCACTCGCGTAGGGAAAACCTGGGAATCAATCGCCAATCCCCTTTGATACACGGTTCATCCCCACTCACGCAGGGAAAACCTTGCGTGCGATACGCAAGGTGTCGATGTAGTCGGGCTCATCCCCACTCACGCGGGGAAAACGCCTTCGCACTCGATCGCGTGGGCGCGCAGGTCGGCTCATCCCCGCTCACGCGGGGAAAACGACGGCGGCTTCAATTGGCAAGCCAACTTCCCGGGCTCATCCCCGCTCACGCGGGGAAAACCTCGGAGTCTTCCACCGAGGTCGAGGCAACGCCGGCTCATCCGCGCTCACGCAGGGAAAACACACCCAGGTTGATTTTCTCCATCCACCCGTAGGGCTCATCCCCGCTCACGCGGGGAAAACGCTGAGCTCGAGGCCGCTCCGATTCTTGGCCAGGGCTCATCCCCGCTCACGCGGGGAAAACAATGTGGTGAATGTGCCGTCTGGTGGCGGCGTGGGCTCATCCCCCCTCACGCGGGGAAAACTCGCTTCTGCTTCCCAGTCCATCGGCTGCTCCGGGCTCATCCCCGCTCACGCGGGGAAAACGCTATTTCGATGATCAAGGAATCGCAGACCGCGGGCTCATCCCCGCTCACGCGGGGAAAACCGGTGTGGCAAGCCCATCGAGGCAGGCGAACCGGGCTCATCCCCGCTCACGCGGGGAAAACGCATCGAACTTCTACGTGCCCTTCCAGAGCCAGGGCTCATCCCCGCTCACGCGGGGAAAACCCGGCGACCGCGCGTCGGATCGTCTGCCACGTAGGCTCATCCCCGCTCACGCGGGGAAAACGAGTACCTAAAGCGTGGTAGCTTCATCAGCCCGGGCTCATCCCCACTCACGCGGGGAAAACTGCATCGCTTCTGCTCGCGTGAATTTCTCGAGCGGCTCATCCCCACTCACGCGGGGAAAACCCCCAATCTTTCTTGGCGAAAATCGCGGTCATGGGCTCATCCCCGCCCACGCGGGGAAAACGGCCATCGTGGCGTTCAGTGCTGCCCACGCGACGGCTCATCCCCGCTCACGCGGGGAAAACAGGAGGACGTGGGCGGTCTTGATTCCGGCCCAGGGCTCATCCCCACTCACACGGGGAAAACAGGAGGACGTGCGCGGTCTTGATTCCGGCCCAGGGCTCATCCCCACTCACGCGGGGAAACAGCATCTCCGGCCTCATCGTGGACCGCGCGACGGGCTCATCCCCACTCACGCGGGGAAAACATTTATAGCGTAATTGCTGCTGTGGCTGACTGGGGCTCATCCCCACTCACGCGGGGAAAACATCATGAGCCACTTGTCGCCGCCGCTCTTCTTCGGCTCATCCCCGCTCGCGCGGGGAAAACCCGAGCATGCCGGGCGGAACCAACGTCGACGAGGGCTCATCCCCGCTCATGCGGGGAAAACGTGGTGTGCTTCTGCGCGCCCTCAGCGGTCCAGGGTTCATCCCCGCTCACGCGGGGAAAACGCCGGCACAACCCAGCGACCACCGCCGTTGTCGGGCTCATCCCCACTCACGCGGGGAGTACTTCATGGATGCAGGGATCGCGACCCACGTGTGGGGCTCATCCCCACTCACGCGGGGAAAACGAGCTTGTCCTGTTGGAAGTGCTGTTGCATAGGGGCTCATCCCCACTCACGCGGGGAAAACAGCTTGCCGTACAGCTCGATTGTGTTGTGGAAGGGCTCATCCCCACTCATGCGGGGAAAACACTTCCTGACCTACGCTTTTATCGCGCAGATCGGTCAGACCTTGGAAAGCCCTGAGCTTTGCGTCTCTTCTGAAAGTTACTCACCGCGCGAGCCTGCGCCTCCAGCAACCTCGAGGAACGCGAGGGCGGCGAGCCGTGCGCGTAGTAGCTCACCCCATTCTCGCCAACCCACACGATGGTCGATCCGCTCTCGGAGAGGACAGACACCGCCGAGTGAGTGATCCGAACCCCGGGTCCCAGCAGCAGCACCGACAGCGCCGCTGCTGGGACGTGGGCGATTCCATCACCATCAGCCACAGTGATCGCGTTCGAGTCACGATTGATCGTGCACCGCTCGACGTAGAGGAATGTCAAGCGGTCTCAAACTCGCACCAGGTCTCTCAGATCTGGTGGGTTTGCCCCGGGGATCGGTCTCATGGCCGAGCCAAGGTCATCAAACCGCAGCCGTAGGCTTTCCCTCGGCCGATTCCGTGGATGAGGACTCTGCGCAGGGCCTCGGGGTCCGTCACCTCGAGGAAGCCCTCGAAGGTAGCGACTCCGAGGGTCACTCGATGCTCCTTGTGCTTAAACTCAGCGACGCTGCGTTCAACGCCGTTAATCAGCAGATTCGCACCGTCAACACGTTGCCCATCACCGTCCTCGAGAATCGGTAGGTCACCACCAACTTCAGCGGAGGTCAGCACCCTGAATCCGCACTTCTCGGCGCGTTCGAGAACCCACTGCGTCTGCTGATCCTGCGTGACGTGAGCAAGAACCTTCTTGCGTCCCCGTGCATTGACCTGGCTGCCCTCCCGGAACGTCGGATTGACACACAGGCGGAAACCCCACCGCTGCCCAGCCGACAGCCCCTCAAGGAAGGTACTCATGTCGCGGATGACTACCCCGCCCTCGGTCGCGTATCCGGCCTCCTCAACGATATGCGAGGGGTCCGGAGCAACCGGGCTCGAAATGTAGAGCGCACACGAGGGGCTCCCCTGGCGAGGGATAGCTCCCCGAACGACGGGCGGACGGTCCAGCCGCCAGAGAACCCGCGGGGCGCCGGGATCATCCAGCACACCCGGGGGGAAGCAATTCAGCACAGCCGCGTGCAGCATCTGTCGGCTGCGCATGAGCTGCTTCGCCCCACGACGGTGCGGGTTGAGGTAGATGCGTGTCAGATACATCAGAGCACCTCCATCGGATCATGCACGAAGCCGGGGTGGGCCTGCGGCTTCGACTCCACGTACTGCGGATTCTCCAGGTCTATATAGGTCTCCTCGACGGTACGCAGGGTGTACTTGCGATTCTCCGAGTCGAAACTGATCGGCATGTCCTGAAGCGTCTGCTGCGAGGTTTTCGCCACCTCATGCGGAATAATTCCCAGATCCGCAACAACTCGCGTTCTAACGAAATGTTCGTAACGCTGCTTCTTCTGGTAGTACGCCGAGGCCATCCACGGAGTTTCGCACGCAGCGTCCCACGCACTGCCCTCCCGGACAGCGAGACGTAGCGGCAAGGTCGGAGGGCACGAGCGGCGACCGAGGTAGAGCGGAAAAAACGGACGAACGATTGCCTGCGCGAGCGCATCAATCATGTCGTCAGGTCCCTCGATGAAGGCTCCGAACGCAGCATCCGCTCTATAGAAACGGTGGGACAGAGGCATCGACGTTTCACCCCTGTGTGCCGTGTGGAAGTCGCGGAGCAATTGCCCCGGTTGATCAACTCGGACGGCGACGCTCAGCTCAGCCAGGTCCTCGATGGGATCACTGCGTCTGCGCCCCTGTGCCGCACCAAGCAGACCGACCAAAGCACTTTTCGTGGGAAAAACCTCCGTCGACCTACGCGTGAATCGGCTGTCCGAGCCCCACGATTGCATGGGACCCGCCAGCCTTAAGACAAGCACCGCACTCATCGCGTGCCCCGCAACACTTCCGCTGCGGTTTCACCGAGAGACGCCAGGCGCACCTGCTTGCCGAGCTCCGAGAAGCTCTCACCACGAGGCGTGCTCCACGACACGAGAGCCTCCACAGGCTTCAGACCCGTGAGCTCACGCAGCCGCGACTCGAACTCAACGAATCGCTCAATAGCAGGCTCTGCGAAACCGCATCGACCGGCGACGATCGGCTCCTCGAAAGCGCCACTCATGTTGATCGGCTGATCATTGCGAACCTGAACCAGGACGGCATCGGGCAGAGTGCGGTTCGCAAAAGTCGTGATCTTCCCGGTCGGCATCGAGCGGACGAAGCTATCCACGAAAAGCTCGACGGCGCGATCAGCAACCGCATCGTCCCCCAGGTTTTCACGCAGCAGGTCGACGTTAATAGTCGCGTAGCGGTACACCGTCGCAGATGCGAACTCGATCGTGCCGATCATTCCTGCACCCTCGTCAGCCTCCTTGTTGCGTTTCTTCTCGTCGTCGACGGCCGTGTAGTAGTCGTACTCGCGCTCGACTGCTCCGACGCCAATCGCGTGGGCAACCTGGCACGCGGCGTCAATCTTCAGATTGACATTGCTAGCAACCATACGGCCGAAAAGCGCAACTGCGACTGACTGATCTCCCTTTGCCGAGGCCTTATCGAACTTTCGGTTCTTGAAAGCCTTCTCAATATCGGTCTCGGCAGAGTCCTCAATAATCGCATTCACGTAGGAGTCCAACTCAGCGTTTGAAACAAACCAGAGCGCATCAACATCTTCGAAAGCGCGCTCCGAGTTTTTCTTCACTTCTCTGAGGAACTTATCACGCTTCTTCTTGACACTCTTATCCGTTCCCCCAAGAAACGTCCAGGCAATAACCGTTGATACCATCCTGGTAAGCAGGTCATCACTAATTTCAGGCTTCCGCTCCAGGATCTTGCTTTTGAGAACACTAGGAATTCTCTTCGAACGAATCCCCTTAAGTGACACCTCGATGGATCTCTCAAAGTCTTCACGTGTCGCTCGCTTAATGGCTTGGGATGAAATGCGCATACGCTGGACACCTCCGAAGGTGGCGGTCTTCGGCGCCCCCGTATCATCACGGTTCGGGTTCGAGGGAGGAAGGGTCTGTAGGACGTGGATATCAACGAAGACGGACATTATCTTTCCTTTCACAAATGAAGCGATTAATTGGATTGCCCCGACATCACTCGTCGGAGGCAGGATCGGTGTGGACGAGTTCAGCGGGACGGGCGAACTGTCGTCCCCAGTTACGAATGACGGACGTGCGGCGACGCGGGTCCTGCCACGTAAAAAGATCGGCTGCGAGCTGCGCGTAATCGCAGGGAATTTCCGCAGCCTCAAGCTGAGAGATGAGCGAACGCAGATGCACGAGAAGTCCCTCGAACATCGGCGCTTGAACAGCCGCAGCAAAACGCCGATAGATCGGAGTCTCTTCGGCTCGCTTTTCGCCGCTTTGACCCTCGGCCACGACTCGGATAGCGGAAGCAAAGCTGCGCGGACGGTCCGACGTCTCGTGCATGGGCCTCGAATTTGAGCCCTGATGGAGAGCCCAGAGAGTGAGAGCTCCGTGGACGGCTTTCTCGCCTCTGGTCGGCTCATCGCCCAGATAGCCCGGGCGATCATCGAGCGTCAGGTCCCACAGCTCGGGCACCGATCCCGCCTCCCGAGAAAGCGCTCCACGCAGCTGCGCGCGAAGGGCTCGAGCCGAAGGAGTCTCCTTCCATAGCCGATTCGTGATCAACCCGCTGACACGGCCGTACACCGCACCACGCGTTGATAAACCTTTCGCACCGCTATCCGGAGCAGCATCATTGCTGGTCATTTCATTCCTTCCTGATTGGTGTTCTGCACCGGGAGACGCTTGTTGAGCGCCGACCGGAAGTAGTTTTCGGCGATGCCGACGTTCATATATCCATTGCCTACTTTTCGGCCGATGATTGCCGATGACGAGGCGCCCCTGACGAGCTCGGTCTGGATATCCGCAGCGTGCTGACGCAACGTGCGCTCCCACCGACGCCCGACATCCCGCGCACTTTCGTGCCCATCGACCTGGCTGAGCCAATTCCTGAACGAAGTATCAACCGCAGAGAAAAACATTTCCTTGGCACGGTCTCGAGCCCCAATGCCGCCGCGTTTCTCGCCCTCACCCGAGGCACGCGCGAGATTCGCTGCAAGAGTTCCCACATCCCTGGCAACCTCTTCGGTCAGGCGAACCTGCCTGTCGATCTCGGCGGCCAGATCCTCACACTCAGCGCGCATGACGGCAACCGACAACGTCAGCTCGTCCGAGTAGATATCCTCGATCGTCGATTCCTTAGGTCCGTAGGCAACGCCAACAGCCTGAATCCGCATCACCTTGGGATAAGCGGTCTCAACCAAAGCATTGTCAAGCTGATAATGAAAACTCAAAGTAGCAGACGGCAGAAATTCGGATTTAAGCTGGTCATCTACGCCCCGTATCATCGTTAGAGCCGGAAGCACGCCCGGAAGATCCCTCCAGAAAGCACGGCCGGACTCAAACTTACACGGCATGTAAACGTCTTGTTTGAACTTCGTAGATTGATCAACCGAGTAACGCCATAGACTCTGCGGTTCATACAAACGCATCTCTTGAGGAGCGAGCTTATCCCCCTGCGCCAGAATCACTCCCGTGACGCCACTGCTGTCACCCATCAACCTGATACGACGAGAATGCCAGGTCAGCAGGCGTGGAATACTCAGCTCCTTGGGAGTGCCCGCAGAACCGAGGAGGGAGAAATCACCACGCGTTGAGTTTTCCGGTTCAGTATCCTCCCAACTACAGGTACTCCACGCAGAAAAATCATCAACACCAATTAGCTCACCCGAATCAACAGGCACAAGATTCAAGACCAATGTTTCATTCAGGTTCTTTCCTTTCAACCACACAAGTCCGAGTTGTCCGCACCACGATGGGCCGATGGGATAGCCTTTTCCTTTTTTCACCTTCTCATCACCGACAGCACCTGTTCTGGTCCCCGAAGGATCATAAGCCTGAGCATGTACCAACCAACGAGCAGCATCTGCTGGAGAAAGTCGAGCTACGGCAGGACCTTGTCGTGTCGAGAAAAGTCGTTTCTCTTCTTTCGGCACGCATGCAACAACCGCATCGAGCGGTTTTACCTCGTCTTTCTCCGTTCGCAGGTCCACAACCTGCATAAAGGGATACCGACCCCCAAAAAGAAAGAATCGGTCACGCCAGCGTTCCAGGTAGCTGACCATCACTGCGGCAGGCAATCCCTCATCAAATTGCTCAATCCACTCATCCTCATCAGCGGGAGCCGCCACACGATACGCGACTGCCAGAATCAATCGCTGAATCGCGATACTCTGCGTGGGTACCTCACACGCCAGATCGGTAATCTCGTTTGCTCTGCGCAGGAGTTCCAGCAGCCCGACTTCGATAACGCTTCCGTCGAGGAGGCGGGCTGGAATCCACGGCTCGTCGAGTAGGTTATATTCAGGACTCTTCATTGGCCCAAATCTCCATTCCTTTCTCGGTGGAATACGTGAGTGTGTGTCCGCACAGATCACGCGTCAAGCGTTCCCCGTCGGAGGTTTTGTACATCGCAAGGATCAGCTCTCCGGACAGAAGTGGATGTTCACAGCACTTCCACTTCCTCCTCACGACATCTTCCCAGATGGCACCTGCAACTGCCTTCACCGCCTCATCAAGGCTCTGCCCGCAAGTCCGAAAAGCCCGTGGAGGTAGGGAAATGCTCCACGAACATATATCCGCAATGCGTCCTCCCGCGTTGTATTCGCTGACGTGTAACGACTCATCATCTGTGGTTACCCCACTCAGAGGCGGCGCTACGGGGACATTACTCAAACCGGGATCTAGGGCGACAACGAGAATAGGAATCTGGTCTTCGCCGTCTCGCACCGCGGCTCGTGCTGCGGCAACTCCCGGCCCTCTTGCTTCCTCCCCTGTCGCTGCGTTTCCTTGGAACTTCTCCTCAAGCTTTGGAGCCTTCCACTTGGATACGCTCATACCGCTGAGACACCACGTGCTCGCTCTCGTTCGCGATTGCGCTGTGTCCTGTTCTTCTTCCTTCAAAGCTGCCGCAAGGCTGCCCGCCCAATCTGCAGGTCCAACAGACTGCGCTGCACAGTATGACAACGCGGTCAGCTCCGCGTAATCTCTCGACTCGGAAACAACGACCTCGCCTCGATCAGCCAACAACCCGAGGGTGCGCAGGACAGAATGGCGAGAGTAGACATAGTCGGTCCCCCTGGAATACGTCCAGGGCACCGAGAATCGATCCTCGACGATCACGAGGCACCGGGCGTCGCACAGGCCGCGTGGACGTTCAGCTCTGTCATGTCTGTGAAGTCGCCCAATACGCTGCAGCACGAGGTCCATGGGCGCAGGGTCTGTGAGCATGAGGTCGAAGTCGACGTCGAGGCTTTGCTCGATCACCTGGGTTGCGACGACGACGTGTCTGACGGGACGCCGCTGACTATCTTTCCCGAAAAGTTCGAGCATCCGGCGATCGCGGGCGGCACGTTCGGCAGCCAGGAAACGCGAGTGCAGAAGCGTTACCTGTTCTCGCCCGAACACTGACTTCACGGCCTCGTATGTTTCCTGTGCCTCGCGGACCGTATTGCGAATGACGACGGCGCACCCACCGTCGGCGAGCTCGCGGTCCAGGAGCTCCGCGATTTCCTGCGGCGAGCCGAGCGAGGTCGGGATGATCCGCTTGGGGACCTCAGCCTCGCCGGCAATTTCATGGACGCGCATGCCTGTGGCGGTCACCGTCGAAATTGCCGGATAGCCGATCATTCCATCGACCGACTCAGCGCTCACGCCCGACGAACCACGGCCTCGACGATAAGAGTTCAGGAGAGCGAGACGTCGCACGGGCGGCAGGGTCGCCGACAGCAGCACAACGGGGATCCCGTACATACCGAGCCATGTGAGGGCGGCTTCCAGGTACGTCTCCATGTATTCGTCGGCGGCGTGCACCTCATCGATGACGACGACCTTGCCCATGAGCCCGAGGTGACGCACCAGCACGTGGCGCGACTTCAGGGCAGCGAGCAGCACCTGGTCGATTGTGCCGACCACAACCGGCGACAGGGTCGATCGCCAGCGCTGGCCCATCCACCGGCTCGCGTGAAGGCCGAGGTCCTCCTCGTCGTCATGTACCTCGAGGGGGCTCTTACCGCGCTCGAGGAGCTTCGCGAAGGATTCGTTGAGGCTGTTTTTCCCGTGCGCGAGCTGGATGCCGAGCTTCTGCGGTTCATCGCCCAGAATGCTTTTGAGCCAGGCGGTGACGCGTTCGAACATCGCGTTGGTCGTGGCCTGAGTGGGCAGCGCGACAAACACTCCCTGCAGCCCCCGAGCGCGCATCAGCACCTCTGCGGCCGCGAAGGCCAGCTCGGTCTTCCCGGACCCCGGCGGCGCCTCGACGATCATGAGATCCGGGTCCTCGCGCGTTGCGATCTCGACGGCGGCGCGCTGGGCCTCGGTCGGACGATACGAGGCCGGCCACCCGAAACGGTGACGGTAGAAGTCTGCGGCCTCACCGGTGTGAGTTGCCGGAATGCGTAGAGGGGATGGGAAGGCCGCTCGCTTCCAAGCACGCCCGACGCGATCGCGCTGCTGGTCCGCGGTGAGCTCGGGGTACCCATCGATCGACAGCTTTCCAGCCTCGTCGACCGGTCGAGGCCGAAGCGGGAAGTAATCCTCGTTGGAAGCGAGCCAGTCTGCGATCACGAGGGCCGAGGCGTAGGCGGAGGCCACCGCAATGGGCAGCTCAGGCAGGGCGGAGCCGGGCGCGATGAGCGGGAAACCGCTACGAGCCGCCATCCATCGCAGAATATCCGAGCGCGCCTGACCCCAACGAGGATCATCGCAGTCAGAACCTTCGGCGCTCTTGTAGCTACCACGCGCAACCTTGACCATGTTCGTACCCGGGTAGCGTCCGTGGTGGATTCCAACGAGAATTCCCCAATGATGGGCTCGCCTTTCGTTCCCACCCCCAGCTTTCACTTCCTCCTCCAGTGCAAACTGACTGACGAGGCCATGGGGGAGAGATGACCGCTTGGGGTAGTCATCTTTCCGCATAACTGGTATGCCTTGGTGCCGGATCAGCTGAGCCAGATCTTGGCGCTGGCATGCGAACTGGGGGCACACTTTGCCCACGTCATGCGCCCCAGCAAGAAACACAAAAGAGGCACGCGCCTTTGATTGTTCTCCTCCCCAGACGGATGCCATCAGTCTTCGATGATGCTCACTTAAGTATTCGTCAAAGAGGTATCCAGCTATGTCTGCAGCGTCCATTAAGTGCTGCACAACGGACAACCATGTGGATTCGCCGTCTCCGCTTTTTGCCCAAAAGCATCGAGCCAAGTCTGTAAGCAGCGACGCATCAAGCTCAGGCTGGGCGGAAGGAAAGACCGGCGATGCTGCAACCGCACGAGTGCTGAAACCACTGCTATCCGTATCCTTACAGGCCATGATCTTCTCGTCCTTGAGTCATAACACTTATCTAGTGCTACGAGAGCACCGATAAGCCCAATTTCTATAAGATTGGTGAGCCCGGCAACCTCACATCGATTACCCTCAGCCCGAAGGCTGTTATGGCAACCGTAACACGCATAGAAACAGACATCGGATAGTTTCAAGCGATAGAAGCGAAATTCCAAAATACAAGGAAAAGCAATCCCAACAGGGAAAACACCCTCCTGATGCACTACACGGGATCATCCCCTGACGGGGAACACCGCGACCGGGGTCGCGCCGAGCGCTCGCAGGAGCTCACAAACGTATCACCCCACCCACTTCCGCGCGCCACTGCGACACATGGGGCGCGATCCTGAAACAATGGGGGCATGTCGAATGACCCGCGTGAAAACCTGCATGGCTCGGACAGCCAGGAGCTGGCCGACGTG
>QWCZ01001380.1_pt1 | contig 11772 bp, 6 predicted proteins | sample 1972651 | NCBI WGS metagenome assembly QWCZ01 (sample SAMN09866695, study PRJNA288562) | Human oral metagenome isolate pre1_saliva, whole genome shotgun sequencing... | isolation source: mouth | host: Homo sapiens | place: USA: California
ATACATGTACTGACCGATAGTAAGCGATTCATTTTTTAGCTCAGCATAGCGTGTCTTAACGGCTGCTACATACTCTGTATCTTGCTTAGAAGATTCATCAGATTTGCTATGCCGATAGCCTCTTTTCTGATTGAGGTGATAGAGTACGCGCCCTAGTTCGGCTAGGGGAATTACCTTGCCCTCTTTAGCGGCATCAGCTCTTAATCCCCATAGAGCTAAAGGCGATAGACTCATCAAAGGACGAGGAAAACCTAATCCAAACTCACACAACAAACGACTGAGCTTGGCCCTGCGTTGCTGATAACGGTCTAGCCCTCTACGAGCAGACCTCTTCATCGTCCTATCCTTATTCTTAGTAATAGCCTTTCCTTTTTGGAACTCTTACATATCATCAGAAGTCAAAGGAACAATGCGACTTCCCATACCAAGTATTTCTGCGGGATGACCTCCTTCATCAAGCGTTATAAGAGACCAACCTATTGACCCTACACCTAGGTCAAGACCGAGTACTTTTTTATCCATATATAATTATCCTAAAGAATTATAGTTTTATTGGGAGCAAGTTAGTTATTTTTCATGATATGAAACAAAAAGCGATGGTCTATACAGGGCAACCTCATCAAGATTCAGGCTAATTACGAGTGTCTTTAGGCTGGAGTATCGCCCTTGTAGGGCTCAAAAGTAGCATCCAACATTCAAAATTCCAAGAAAAGAGCTAGCATCTACATGAACATATCTCCTAAATCTAAAGATATCATAGCTCAAGAATAAAGCAAAAAGATAAATTTAGGATATCATTTTAGAATTATCGTCTAATTTAAGGAATAAAGACAGATGAATCCAAACCGCTTAATTAGGCCTTTATCAGATACTTAACACTTAAGTTAAAATTTTATTATATCTAACTAAGCTATTTTACTTGGATTATCCACTTTGTCCGTTATACATTTGTGCATGTAACTAATTAATAACAAGTACGACAGAAGTAATAACTACAACTACTCACAAGCAATCAAATTTAGCGTTAATTATATGCACTAATAAAATTACACATTTATGAACACCCACTACATCATTGACAACCCCAAGCAAAGCTTGCGACGCGTCCTCTGCATGGTGGTTAGCTTATCGCTTCCAGCACTAATAGCCACTACCGAAGCTAAGGCTTCTGTGGCTAAGCCAGGAGACACCAACAGCGGAGTAGCTACTAACAGTCCTCAGAAAGGTCGTAAGGTTATCGGGGTCGTAACCGATTCAAAGACAGGCGAACCTATCATCGGAGCTGCCATCATGCTTAAAGGTACTAAAACAGGTACTGTAACCGACATTGATGGTAAGTTTGAGATTTATGCTAATCAAGGTGACTTCCTTGAAATCTCATTCTTGGGTTATGCTTCTAAATCGGTTAAGGTAGATAAGACAACTATCCTTACGATTACACTCGCTGAGAGTGCCAAGAAACTTGATGACGTTGTCATTACCGCTTTCGGTACAGGGCAGAAGAAAGTGACAGTAACAGGTTCTATCCAAACTGTACGCCCTTCTGAACTCAAGATGCCAGGTTCAAACCTCTCTAGTGCCTTTGCTGGTCGTATCGCTGGTGTTACATCATTCCAGCGCAGTGGTGAGCCTGGTCACGATGCTTCAAACTTCTATATCCGTGGTATCGCCACAACTAGCGGTGTTACCTCACCACTCATCATTCTTGATGGTGTAGAAGCTAGCCAAGGTGACCTGAATGCTCTTGACCCTGAAGTTATCGGTGAGTTCTCTGTCCTTAAGGATGCTTCTTCTACAGCGATGTACGGTAGCCGTGGTGCAAACGGGGTTATCATCGTAACAACTAAGAGAGGTAGCGACCTTGAACGCCCTGTTATCGGTGTACGTCTTGAAAACTGGGTTAACACACCAGTACAAGTGCCTAAGATTGCTAACGCAGAGACTTACATGCGTATGTACAATGAAGCTGTTACCAACCAAGGCACAGGTGCTCTCTTATACACAGAGGACTTTATCAATGGTGTACGTGAGGGGAAAGACCCTTATATCTACCCTAATGTAGATTGGTATAAAGAAATCTTCAAAGAAGCTACTTGGAACCAGCGTGCTAACATGAACATTCGTGGGGGTACGTCCAAGATTACTTACTTCCTCAATATGAATGTTACACACGAAGAAGGTATGCTTCGTGGTCGCAGTAAGGACTTCTTCTCTTACGACAATAACATCAACTTGATGAAGTATGCGTTCCAAAACAACGTAGACTTCCACCTATCTCCATCAGCCAAGATTGCCTTGCACCTCAATGCATCTATGGTAGACTCTCGTGGTCCAGTTACTGCAAGTAATGGTGGTGGTGGTATCGGAGAGATGTTTAATGCCATTATGAATACCAACCCCGTAGACTTCCCTATCATGTTCCCTAAGGGCAACGACCAGTGGATACACTGGGGAGGTAAGCAAGCAGGTTCATCAATTACAACCAACCCTCTGGCTCTAGCTACAACTGGTTATAATGACAACTTCCAAAGTACAGTAATCGCCAACCTGAGCTATGACCAGAAGTTAGACTTCATCACAAAGGGCTTGAAGTTCAACGCCATGGTTTCATTCAAGAACTGGACAAGTAGTACTAAATTCCGTTTTCAGGATTTCAACAAGTACAGACTTGACACCAACCCTATGAACGAAGATGGCACATACAACCAGAAACCTATCGGAGGTGACCCAACCAAGCACAATCTCGGAACAGGGGGATATTCTCATGGAGATAGAACATTCTACTTCCAAACATCATTAGACTGGAATCGTAATTTTGGTCGTCACAACATTGGTGCTCTAGCTATCTATAATCAGCGCGAATACAACATCAATATATACGGAACAGACCTCATAAGCTCACTACCTCAGCGTAGGCAAAACATAGCTGGTCGTCTAACTTATGACTATGACCACCGCTATATGTTGGAGTTTAATGCAGCTCTTAACGGTACAGAAAATTTTGCAGCAGGACACCGCTTCGGTTTCTTCCCTGCACTCTCTGCTGGATGGGCTGTTTCTGAAGAACCATTCTGGAAGAGCCTAAAGAAGAGCATCTCACTCCTTAAGCTACGTGCATCTTATGGAACTGTAGGTAATGACCAAATTGGTGGTTCACGATTTATCTATCGTCCTATCGTCCGTCTCAACGGTTCAGGAACCTATAAAACTGGTTTTGATGGCGGTTACGAATCTCACAATGGTCCTACATTCAACCGTCTGGAGAACCTAGGCATCACATGGGAAGTAGCAACTAAGTTTAATGCGGGTATCGACCTCAAGCTCTTCAAAGACTTCAGCATCAATGCTGATATATTCCGTGAAGTCCGTAGCAATATCTTCCAAAGAAGAGAGTCTATTCCTAGTTATCTTGGTGCAGATGGTGTAGATATCTACGGTAACTTCTCTAAGATGGAGAACAAGGGTTTTGAAATGACTCTTGAGTATAACAAACAGGTCAACAAAGACCTTTACGTTCAGGCTCGTGGTACATTCAACTATGCACACAATACAATTCTAGAGAGAGATGAAGCTCCCGGCATACGCCCTGCACTTAGCTCTGTAGGTAAAAGTGCTAACACCTACTTTGGCTATGTATCGAAAGGCTTGTATATAGACGAAGCTGATATCGCACACAACCCTAAGTCTACAATTAACAATATTGCAGTCGCTCCCGGTGATATCAAGTATGTAGACCAACCAGATAAGGATGGTAAGTATGACGGTGTTATCAATTCTGACGACCGCATAGCTATGGGTTGGCCTACTGTTCCTGAAATACAGTATGGTCTACTACTCACTGCTAAGTATAAGAAGTTCGACTTCTCTATGCAGTGGTTTGGACAAACACATGTATCACTTATGATGAGCTGGTTAGAACCATTCGGCACTCAGCTTAACCGTAACGTACTACAGTGGGTAGCAGACAACTACTGGACAAAAAACAGACAGAACCCAGATGCTCTCTATCCTCGTCTAACCCAGTACAACAACGACCACAATACAGCTGCATCTTCATACTGGCTGCGTGATGCGTCATTCCTCAAGCTTCGTAGCGTAGAGGTAGGCTTCAACTATAAGCTAGCTCGTTTCTATTTCAATGCAACTAACCTACTCACCATTGCGCCATTCAAGCTTTGGGACCCAGAAATGGGAGGAGGTCGTGGTATGAGTTATCCTCTCCAGCGTTCATTTAACCTAGGAGTACAGCTCACATTCAAATAATTAAAGGCAATTTACAATGAAACTAATACCTATCCTTAGTGCAGCTGCATTTCTTTCATTGAGCGCACTAACATCTTGCTCAAATTATCTTGATATTGTACCAGATGAAGCAGAGCAATTAGAAGATACTTATGCAGATAAGGGCAAGGCTAGAAACTTCCTTTACTCTTGCTACGCCTATCTTCCTAACCCTGCCAACACTCCTGGCGGTTTGGACTTGCTTACAGGTGATGAAGTTATTACAGCTTTTGAGCATGAAACATTCTCGGCATTCCCTAAAGGGCGTTACACGGCGTCAAACCCTGTAATCTCTTATTGGAATACATTCTTCAAAGGTATCCGTCAGTGCTATATGTTCAGAAACACTCTTGACAAGAACCCTGAACTAAATGACGAACAAAAGAAGGATTATAATGCGCAAATAGACTTTCTCCTTGCCTACTATCACTTCCTTCTCTATCGTTGCTATGGTCCTATTTCTCTAATCAAGGAAGAACCGAACATCCAAGCCACACAAGACCAGTTTATATCTCGCACACCTCTTGATGAGTGTACAACTTGGATTGCTGATAAGTTTGATGAAGCGGCTAAGAATCTTCCAGAGCATAGAGCTAGTAAGTCTGAGTTTGGTCTTGCTACAAGCGTAGCTGCTAAGGCTCTCAAAGCTAAGCTTCTTATCTATGCAGCTTCTCCACTATTCAATGGCAACCCTATGTATGCCGACTTTAAGGATAAAGAAGGGGTGCAGCTCATGCCTACAACCTACGACCCTAATAAGTGGGTTAAAGCCAAAGAAGCGCTTAAGGAAGCTATCGATTTAGCTCATAAGGCTGGCTACAAGCTCTACGACAAGGACAACTATACTTCTGACAATAAATATCCTGCCCCAGGTATTGAACGCAGATTACGTATGAATATCCTTGACTGGAAGGGGGAAGCTAATCCTGAAGTCATGTTTGCGGATACTAGAGGTACTGGATATTACGATATCCAACTTAAGAGCACCCCTAAGTGTGATGCCGACAATGGTGCTAATGGTATATCTCTCACTTGGGCTATGCTCAACAGATTCTATACCAAGAATGGTCTTCCTTGGGACGAAGACCCTGAGTTCAAGGATAAGGATAAACTCAGTATTTTCACCATTGACGAGGAGCATAAAGAACAAGGAGCTGTCGGCAAGAAGACTATTCTCTTCAACATGGACAGAGAGCCTCGCTTCTACGCGTGGGTAGGCTTCCAAGGAGGATACTATGAAGTCCTCAACAAAGACCCTAATAATAAGGCATACCCAGAAAGCTATATGCCAGGCAATAATGGTCGTGTTATCCTAGACTTCTTGCGCAATGGTAACCAAGGTCGTAAAGAAAGAACTAACAATTACTCTCCTGGTGGATATCTTAACAAGAAGGCAACATTCCCCGACCACTTAGTGTCTAAGAATAGTGTTAGTCCTATTGAAACTCCTTGGACTATTATCCGTCTTGCAGACCTCTATCTACTCTATGCTGAAGCTTGTGTAGAAACAGGTGATTTAGACATTGCCAAAGAATACCTCAACAAAGTCCGTACTCGTGCTGGTATCCCTACAGTGGAAGAGTCTTGGGCTAAGGTTCCTGGCGCAACTCTTAACCAAGCTAAGCTCAGAGATATTGTACGCCAAGAACGTATGATCGAGCTATATCTTGAGAACCAAAACTTCTGGGATATGCGTCGCTGGTTGTTAGCAGAGAAGTATTTCAATGTCAAGGCTCAAGGACTAAACATTGAAGCCAATACCATTGATGAGTTCGCTCAACTAAAAACCATTGAGTTCGAACGTAGCTTCTCTAAAACAAACTACCTATTACCTATTCCTATCCAAGATATCAATAAGGTTAATAAGCTAGTTAATAACCCTGGTTACTAATCATTACAGACAAAAACAATGAAAAAGGTAATTATATCTATGATGTTAGCTTCTCTAGGCTTCGTTTCTTGCCAAAAGAATGAACCTAGCGTGAAGCCTACTAATATCGACCAAAGCAGTCTAACGGCTAAGTCTGACCCAGGTTCAGTCCTACTCAAATGGGCAGTTCCTCAGGACTCTAACTATCGTCTTGTACGCATTACTTATCAGACACCAGACATGGATAAGCCTAGCATCCGCAATGCTAGTGTATACTCTGATAGTATCCGTATAGATGGATTGCTCGCTCGCCATGGAGCTATTGAGTTTAAGCTAACGCCAATCTCTTCAACAGGCACAGAAGGCAACACGATTTCAGTTTCGGCTCAAGCTGAGCCTAAACCTCAAGAAGTGAAGGTTACGTCTGATGCTCCTGAAAAGGTTACTCTTGCTAGCGGTGCTGCTGACATTAGAGTAAGTGCACCTGACCCTAGTGAAGGGAAAGACCTCAATGCCCTCATTGACGGCAATAATAATACTTATTATCACGAAGATTGGCATAGTCCTAAGGCTTATCCTCACTACATTGTGTATAAGCTTCCTAAGGCTCTCAAAGCTATTCACTTCTTCATGAAGAATCGAAATCATGGAAACCGCTCAAATCCAAATAAAATGGAAATCCTTATGAGCGATGATTTCAACGGAAATTTCAATCCTGAAGAAAACAAGGCAGTTCTAGTCAAAGCTTTGACAGGTCTTCCTGATGGTCAAGGAGCTGAGTACACATCTCCTGCAATGCTCGCACCTAAGGCTTACCAATATGTTTGGTTCAAGATTACAGAGGTCTATAACAGACAAAATTATGCAGCGATCTCTGAATTACAAGTGTACGCGCACAAGACAAGTATCTTTGACCCTGAAACAGGTAAGACTACAGTAGAATAACTATTCTCCTAGAAGAATATGTTATAATACATAAGCTATAACTTCGATAGCGACCAAGATATCATCTCTTTCCCAACAAGGAATCTATCTCTTGGTCGCTATCATTATCTAAAATAATATTATGAATAAAGTAAGGATACTCGCTTGTCTCTTTATTTCATCTTTTCTGCTAACAGGATACTCCTGCCAGAAAGCATCTAATGCTCAGAATGGAACGGAGGTCGTTGTAAGTAAACAAATCAAACTTCCAGAGAAGGTAGACTTTGAGAGCAAGGTTCAAAGCAAAAACATTAGTCTAGGGGCTCCAGCAAATGTCAAGTACACGATTACATCAGACAAAGATTGGTGTCACGCAGTACAGCAGGGTAATACCCTAAAGATATCTGTTGATATCAACGATGATACAGATGTACGTCAAGCTACTCTAACCGTAAAAGGAGGTGAAACAGAGACAAAAATAAATGTAAGACAGCTTGGCACAGACCCTGCTATACTTGTCGATAGAGATATATTCTCCATGCAAGCAGTAGGAGGTAATCTTGACTTTGAGATTACCACGAACGTTCAGTTTGAGGTTAAACTTCCCGATTGGATTACACCACCTAGTGAAGCTCGTGCTATGCGCAAGGAGCAACGCCACTATGTAGTACAAGCCAATAAAAATGAGGCTAAGCGCTCTGGACAAATTGAGATTATCCAAACAAATCCACAACAAGGAGTAGCACCTCTACACAAACTTATCGCTATCAACCAAGATGGTTTATCGGAGTATGCGTCTGGCTCTACGGCTAATATTCCTCAAGATGAAAAGCTTAAAGTCGTTAGCGGAACTGCATCTTCATACCAAAGCCCTGATGGCATCGAAAAGAGTTTTGACGGAGATTACTCTACTCTCTATCACTCTGCATGGGCTAATGGCGGACAAAATTACTATCCGATAACGCTAACTTATAATCTCGCAGAGGCTACCAATGTAGACTATGTCGTATATTACCCTCGCACCTCTGGAACTAATGGTCGATTCAATAAGTTTGAGTTACAGTACTCTCTTGATGGTAATACCTATACCAAAATAGATGACTATAAAATCCAAGATAAGGCAGCTCCAACACGCCTAAGCTTTGACAAACCTATAAGAGCTAAGAGCTTCCGCTTTATAGTGCTCAAGGGGTATGGAGATGGCGCAGGATTTGCGTCTTGTGCCGAGATGGAGTTCTTCAAGAAATCGGATAAGAGCTTTGACTATAAAAGCATCTTCGCTGATGACCTCTGCACAGAAGTTCGTCCTAATGTAACAGAAGCACAAATATCTGCTATTAGCGACCCATTCTTCCGAAACTTGGCTTTTTACATCAAGGAAGGCAAGTACCAAAAAGAATTCCGTGTAGCTAGCTATAAGCCTTATCAAGACCCTGCTATCATCGCCCAAAAGAATAAAACTTTTGCCTGCTCTATGTTGGATAACCCCACAGGTATCTATGTCAAGGAGGGCGAAGACCTTATTGCATTTGTAGGTGATACTCATGGCTTCAGAAACTTGAGCATCCGAGTACAAAATCTAGATAAACCAGGGGGTGATGGTTTTAACGACCCTGTTTATTACAGTCTTTATCCAGGATTTAATAAGATTCGTATAACTAAACCCGGTCTTGTATATGTGATATACCTTGTTGGTGAAGGGCAAGCTGATAAGATGAAGCCTATAGATATCCACTTTGCAACAGGTAGTGTCAATGGCTATTACAATTCACAAGACCCTCACCTTAAGGATAGATGGAAAGAATTGCTTGGCAAGGCTAGCTATAAGTACTTTGATGTTCTGGGTAAATATGCTCACTTGACTTTTGAAACTCAAGCATTCAGGAACTATACGCCAGAGGGCATTGAGCTAACCAAGACATACGACAGTATTGTCCATAATGAATGGATTCTACACGGCTACTACAAGTACCCTCAGAGAAAGCCATTAACGAGAATGTATCTACACGTGATGTATCACGCTTTCATGTATGCAACATGGTACCATACAGCCTATGTAGATGGCACTCAAAAAGATATCCTAAATCCTGACAAGATGCGCAACCCACACAGCCAAGGTGCTGCATGGGGACCATCCCACGAACTTGGTCACGTTAACCAAGTAAGTCCAGGGTTTAAATGGCGAGGCATGACAGAGGTAACTGTTAATATTCCATCTGAATATATCACTACCTATGTCTTCAAACAGCCTTCTCGCTTGCAGGTAGAAGAGCTAGATTACTACAGAAACAATCGCTATACAAAGGCATTCACCGAGGTTATAGCTAAGAAAGCACCTTTCTGCAAAGCTGGTGATGTATTCTGTAACCTTGTTCCGTTCTGGCAACTTGAATTATACTTCGGCAAAACTCTAGGTCTTACTCCTCGCCTATCGGCTGACGGTCATTCAGGCTTCTATCCTGATCTATACGAGTTCCTCAAAGTAGAGCCTGATCAGCCTAATCCCGGCACGCAGCAGACAGAGTTCCCTTACGCGGCATCTCATGTTGGGAAGAAAGATTTAACTCATTTCTTCGAACAATGGGGCTTCTTCCGTGAAGTAAACACCATCGTCGATGACTACGGAAAGGAACAAATGACTGTTACAAAGCAACGTGCTGACGAGGTTAAGGGTCGTATTAAGAATCTACACCTTCCTGATATGAAGGATATTGCCTTAGAGTATATTACTGATAATAACTCTCATCTCTATAAGAATCCAGAGAAAACTCTGACAAAGGGGCAAAATGCAAGTATCAGTGGCAATACAATCCGAATTAGCGGATGGAATAATACTGTAGCCTTTGAGATTTATGATGAACAGAATAATCTATTCTTCATTGCTGATGCTTCTTACCCCGAGTTAGGTAGAGCAGTATTTACTATTGACAAGAATTGGAATAGTAAGTACACGATTAAGGCTGTTTCTGCTGGCAATGCTAGAGAGATAGTGCCTCACAACTAAATCATTCAAAAGCATAGGTTCAGAGATTATTACGATCTCTAGTTTATGATACGAGAGGCGATAAGGTGTTAGACTAGTTCTAGCACCTTATCTATTTTAAGGCTTCGAATAATGCGGTAATCACAAGATATTGAAACAAGTGAACTAAATAAAAACGCATCATACATTACCTAAAGTTAAAACCTCGGCGAAGTCTGTGCAGACTACACGTGTAGTCTCTTCAAACTTCAGCCGTAGTTTGTACAGACTACAGCTGAAGTCTCCAGAAAGTACTACATACTTACAAATTTAAGTACGCACACTCACTGAAATAAGTACATGTACTCACCAAAGTGTTTACGCGCACTCACTAGAACAAGTACGAGGTGCTCACATTGATTTGGGTATTATCGCAAAAAATCTCTTTAGAGCGGCACTTACTCCATCCTAAGAAAAACACTCTAGCAATAATGCCGCTCCTTGTCGGAGCTCATCTTCTTTTTCATTTATGTGCCCCCAGTGTTCATTTAGGGCATTTCCCTTATTTCGCCCTAGGCTATAAATAATCGTATGGCATTTTATCGGCTAGCTGTCGCTCCCATTCCAACAACCAACTTTTCGCCTCTATCCCTCCAGCATAGCCCGTAAGCGACTGATTACTTCCAATAATGCGTGAAAGTTTGTTCCATGCAACAATAAGGGGGTATTAAACTCTGTGCGCACTCCTGAAAAGAACTCATTGAGCTCTAGCATTGCCTGCTCAAGAACTTCATTTGAGCCCATTACCATCTTAGCTTGTAAAGACCGCTCTAGCGAGCTAACAATCCCTTGTGCATTATCCAGCCAATAACAGAGACACAGCTTATCCTCAAAAGAACCTAGTAAAAGCTTTCCACAAGGAGAACTATAAATTTGGGTATATATCATTCGCACCATCGAATATCAAACACAAATAGGGCTGTACCAAAACAAGTTTTGGTACAGCCCATTTATTATCTTACGATAGAACTAAAGCTCACAATAAAGGTCACTCGTCGTTAGATTCTTACATGGATTTGTCCAAGTATGATTATCAGCAAAAAGGTCATCACTTTGCTTAGGTCCCCATGTACCTGCAGGATAGCCGTAAAGAGGGAAGTCCTCGGCACTCCACAAATTAAGTACTGGATCAAAGAATCTCCAACTTGCTTCCACGGCATCACTACGAGTAAAGAGTGTAGAGTCGCCAATCATACTATCCTCAAGGAGACGAGAATAAGCATCACCCGAAGCAAGACCTCCTAGCTGGTCATAAGTAAAGTTCATTTGTACTCGCTTCACTTCAAAGCCCGAACCCGGAACCTTAGCCCCAAACTTCAAGACCATACCTTCGTCAGGTTGAATACGGATGACCAACTGATTAGGGATTGTGCGTCCATCAGCATCAGCAAACATCTTATGAGGTGTTTGCTTGAAATGAATAACGATCTCTGTTACCTTAGTAGGCATCATCTTACCCGAACGCACATAGAAAGGTACTCCCTGCCAACGCCAGTTATCCACAAAAAGCTTCATCGCAAAGAATGTCTCAGTGCGGCTATCTGGATTTACTTTATCCTCTTCACGATAACCTACGTGATGCTCACCCTTCCATTCGCTCTCTGTATATTGACCACGGATTACATTATTCTTAATATCTGCATCCGTCATAGGACGGAAAGACTGATACACCTTG
>QWCZ01002209.1_pt1 | contig 11766 bp, 4 predicted proteins | sample 1972651 | NCBI WGS metagenome assembly QWCZ01 (sample SAMN09866695, study PRJNA288562) | Human oral metagenome isolate pre1_saliva, whole genome shotgun sequencing... | isolation source: mouth | host: Homo sapiens | place: USA: California
CCTATTATTGAACCAATTCGCGGCGGGACAGACGGCTCTAAAATTTCCTTTATGGGAATCCCAACTCCAAATATCTTTGCTGGTGGCGAAAACATGCATGGACGTTTTGAATATGTTAGCCTTCAGACTATGGAACGTGCAGTTGATACCATCATTGGTATCGTAGCTTATAAATAATTGATAAAAAACCGAGCATATCCAACTACGGAAATGCTCGGTTTTAGTATTTTATACTCGTCGAAAATCTCGTCAAACCACGTCAACATCGTCTTGCTGTACTCAAGTACAGCCTGCGGCTAGTATCCTAGTTTGCTCTTTGATTTTCATTAAGTATTAAAAGTGACATCTTTCCCTGCCCCTTTAGTTATCTCCCAATTTTCTCGTCTACTTGATTGTATTTCACTTAATACAAGGAAAACAATCTAAAACTAATTGTTACAACCTTCTTGCATCCAATTCGAATACACTATTTAAGGGCATTTTACATTAATTAGTCTTTTTTTCTTTTGACCATTCCAATCATTCCTAAGAACATGCCCATAATTCCTACAGATGCAAAAGCAGAACCATCTTCACTTCCTGTTTTAGGTAGAACTTCTTGACGATTTGCAGGTGCCTGATAAGTCTTATCTTCTAACATAGGCGGAACTACATATGACTTATCATCATTTTTATCTACGATTTGATTCATAGTTTTTTCAGAGGCAGTTACATCACTAGTAAATCCTGATTCTTGATGACTTGCAGCTTCTCCACTAGGAACTCCTTCCTCAACGTTCGAAACTCCATGAGTAACTCCTTCAGAACCAGTCATACTACCAGTAAACTCTGGTAAGTTATGAATAGCTGCTTCAGAACCCGACACACCACCAGTAAACTCTGGTAAGTTGTAAATAGCTGCTTCAGAATCAGACACACCACCAGTAAACTCTGGTAAGTTGTGAATAGCTGCTTCAGAACCCGACACACCACCAGTAAACTCTGGTAAGTTGTGAATAGCTGCTTCAGAATCAGACACACCACCAGTAAATTCTGGTACCTTATGGTCAGCTGATACGATTTTAGCTGATTCTTCTTTCTTAGTTCCAACCAACACAATTTCATCTTGCGCAACTTCAATAACTTCACGAAGTTTTATAGTACGGCTTCCATCTGGTGCTACTTCAGTCAAGATACGTTCCTTACCTGCACGACCTACCTGACTCACTCGAGTTTCACCTTTTGGAAGACTTGAATCTTCTTGTTTAACTGTCTTGAAGTTAATTACTTCTTCTACTACTTCAAGACTTGGTTGAGGTTGAACTAGTTCCTTATCTCCATCCGTTGGAACTATGGAATATTTCACTTCCTCTTTCGGAGTCGCTTGAAGCTGGTTGATAGAAGTTAGAGCTGCTTGCAAGGCTTTGTCTACTGCATCTTGTGTCTTGGCTTCTTGGATAGCTGTAAGTGCCTGTTCTGATAACTCGACGAGATGCTTCTTAGCTTCTTTATCGCTACCTAGTTCCTTGCTCTTGTTTTGGATAGCCTCTGCCAAGCTTGCCATAGCCTTGTCGTAGTTAGGCTCTTCTGGCTGGGATGGTTTTGCTTCCTCTTTCGGAGTCGCTTGAAGTTGGTTGATAGAAGTTAGAGCTGCTTGTAAGGCTTGGTCTACTGCATCTTGTGTCTTAGCTTCTTGGATAGCTGTAAGTGCTTGTTCTGATAACTCAACTAGTTTCTTCTTAGCTTCTTTATCGCTACCTAGTTCCTTACTCTTGTTTTGGATAGCCTCTGCCAAGCTTGCCATAGCCTTGTCGTAATTAGGCTCTTCTGGCTGGGATGGTGTTTCTTCCTCTTTCGGAGTCGCATGAAGTTGGTTAATAGAAGTCAGTGCTGCTTGCAAGGCTTTATCTACTGCATCTTGTGTCTTGGCTTCTTGGATAGCTGTAAGAGCCTGCTCTGATAACTCAACGAGATGTTTCTTAGCTTCTTTATCACTACCCAGTTCCTTGCTCTTGTTTTGAATGGCCTCTGCCAAACTTGCCATGGCCTTGTCGTAGTTAGGCTCTTCTGGCTGAGATGGTTTTGGTTCCTCTTTCGGAGTCGCTTGAAGTTGGTTGATAGAAGTTAGAGCTGCTTGCAAGGCTTTGTCTACTGCATCTTGTGTCTTAGCTTCTTGTATAGCTGTAAGAGCTTGTTCTGATAACTCGACGAGATGCTTCTTAGCTTCTTTATCACTACCCAGTTCCTTGCTCTTGTTTTGAATGGCCTCTGCCAAGCTTGCCATAGCCTGGTCGTAGTTAGGCTCTTCTGGCTGCTCTGATGGCGAAGTATCTTCTTTTCCATAGTTTTCTTCCTTATCAAGGATAGCTTGTAAGGCTGTGGCTGTTTTCAGAATTTCTTGAGCATTGGAAGGACTTGCTGAAAGTTGCTCAGATAATTTATCTAAGTTTGATTTGAAAGCTTCACGAGCCTCTGGAGTGTCCTTTAAGCTTGTCTGATCAAATTTATCTAACTCCTCCTTCCAGTTCTTCATAGCCTGAACTAATTCTTCTTTGGTATAAAGAGCGCTTTCTGCTCCACGAGTGATGAACTTATCAACTTGAATACCAATATTTCTAGAGGTATCATTTCGTTTTGGATCCAATTGCAAGGTTACAGCATGCCAACCTTCTTCGAGTCCAGTCAAACGAACAAGAGTCTGATCACCTTGACGTGTAGTTGCTGTACCACTGAAGTATTTCTTACCATCTACAAGAGAAGCATTTCCTTGACCATCTTGATACTCAAGTTCTTTACCATCTAGAGTAACTTTATAGACACCATGACTAGGGTCAACAAAACCTTTAACTTCAATACCTGTGCCATAGAAGTAAGCTGTTACGCTAGCATTTTTCTTCTGTTCTTCATTCAAGCGACCAAATGATGTCCAAGATTCAGTATTTTGGTATTTACCTGCCGAATTGGTTTCATGATGCCAACCTGGGCTATAATCAAGTTGACTAGCCTGATCATCATGACTTACTTGATCTTTTTGAAGCAAGTCAGCTTTCATTACTCGAACAGTTGCTTCAGTTGCAAATCCAAGCAAGGCATTGTCTGATGCACTTGTCATTTTCACTTTAAAGTCAAAAATTGAATCAGCTTGCTCGGTAAAGTCAATTGTCGGAATTGTCAAAGTCTTTTCTGTTTCACCATCTTGGAAGGTCAAATCAGCCGTTGTATCCTTATAAACCTTACCGTGAACCCCTGTTCCTGGCTCAGTCACGACATGAACTGTCGCAGCTCCTTTGCTACCACCAACACGTTTGATGGTTACAGTAACTGGTTGGCCTTTTTGAACTTCATAGGTTGTTTCTTTCAACTCAAACATACCCTTACCAGCATTATTAAGCGTATAGATACCTTCAGTTGCAATAGCTTCGCCTGTTTTATTAACGATTTTGATCGTGTGTTCGCCTGGAGCCAAGTCATCTGTTTCATAAACCATCTGGCTACGTTTACGAGCTGTATTCTTAGTTTGCACATCTGCAACCTTTTGACCATCTACATAAACAGACATTTCACCATGATGTGGATCCACTGTAGATACGACATAAGCCTTAGTTCCGTTGAAACGGTAGGTTACGCTAGCATCTTTTTTATTGGTCCACATGGATGTACCACGAATACCTTCAGATTCATCATACCAGATTGTATTAGCTTTATCGGCTGTTGTATTTGAATGGTAGTCCAATCCAAGAGGATAACCATCTGTTTTTTCGATACTGCTTGGTGTCTTATAAACAGATAAGTTTGTCAAAATAGGAGTCGCTTGTGCACCAGTAATGGTTACACGAATCTTTTGCGCTTCTACTGGTTGACCTTGGATAAGGCGACGATAACCAACAGTTGATCCTTCACCGTATGGTACCCAGCGACCATTTAGCTCCACTTCAACCTTAAACCCTGAGATACGTTGACCTTTAGCAATATCTTCTTTGAGTTCGACTACGTCAAAGCGTCTCTTTTGACCAAGATCGACTGTAAATTCACCTGTCTTCGCATCATTTGACAATGCCCAGCTAGTATCATCCTTACCATCTGTTAGGTGGCTTGCTTGATACAAGTGATTCTTACGAGTAGAGCTTGCAGTTACAGTTGCTCCCTTGGCGAAGTCAGTCGCATACATTTGATCCAAGGTTGCTCGGAATTCTTTCAAGCGAGCCACATCTGCATCTGCAAATTTACCTTCTTTATTTGGTGGAATATTGAGAAGAAGCGGCGTTCCACGACCAACAGACTTGAAGTAGATATCCATCAAATCTTTGATTGATTTTGGTTGTTGATTGTCATGGTAGAACCAACCTGAACGGATAGAAACGTCTGCTTCACCGACAGAATACATATCTCCTTCTGGATCCCCATGGTTGAGATAGTCATTCTTCACATCGTCAGTGATTTTAGCTTTCTTGACCTTATGCCAGACTGGATCTCCGGCTATACCACGTTCATTACCGATCCAACGGACACTTGTCGGTTGAGCAGAGAAGATAGCGATATCTCCTTCAGCTTCTTTGATGTACTTGAACCATTCGTCAAAGGTGTAGGTTACTTTTTGTGCTCCACTACCACGCGCACCGTCCATCCATACTTCGATAAATTTACCATTGTTTCCGTATTTAGGATTGCCAAGGATTTCTTTCAGTTGGTTGAGATAGTATTCGTTGTATTCTTTTTCAGTTGAAACATGATATTTAGGGTTATTAGCGTCCCATGGTGATAGGTAAACACCCATATTCATATCATACTTAGTCGCTGATTTAGAGATTTCTTCGAGAAGATCTCCCTTACCATTTTTCCATGGACTAGCAGCTACCGTGTGGTCTGTGTATTTAGATGGATAAATCACAAAACCGTCGTGGTGTTTTACAACCATTATTGTTCGTTTGAATCCAGCATCCTTCAAAGTCTTAATCCACTGGTCTGTATCAAGGTTAGTTGGGTTAAAGTTTTGAGGATTTTCTCTACCGTTCCCCCACTCAGAGTTGGTATACGTATTCATACCATAATGGATGAAGGCTGCCAATTCTTCCTTGTGGTAGTCCAATTGAGCCTTGCTTGGAAGTGGTCCGTAGTTTCCAATTTCTGTTTCTTCGTCTTTGGGATCAACCACTGGAGTTACAGGAGTTACTGGTTTTGGATCTTCAATTTTTTCGTATTCAAAAATAACTTGGTTCACTCCTTTATGTTGGATTGTTGCTTCTTGGCTTTCATTGACTGCACGATATCCTGCAATTTCTTTGGCTTGGAATCTATGAACAAAGGAAACTTCGTATTCTTTACCATCGTTATTGTCAACAGTTGCAGGCGCTAATTCTTGGTCTGTACCTTTCAAGCGGTAACGAAGGTCGAAGGAACCCTTATTGACTTTATAAACCACCTTGATGACACGAGTTCCTGCAGGAGCCTTGCTCACAACGCTATAATCCTCTCCCCAGGCATCTTTCAGTTGCTTGTTGACAGCTTTGCCATCAATCGATACAATCTCGTATTTGTCTTTATTCTTCTTGTAGAAATCAGTCTTCTCAATTTCTGTTTTATAGTTATAGTCAAACTGAGTTCCAACTTCTGTCTTTTCAACAAAAGTATCGTTTTCTTTGACTGGATTATCATTTTGGTCTAGGTGCTCAACGACAACTCGTCCATAGTCTACACCTTCAAGGAGAGTTGCAACACCACTTTCATCGAAAGAGTATTTATTTTTGCCAATAACAGCTGTCTTATTTCTAATCATTTCTCCTTCTGGAGTAAAGTAGTAACGATTACCATTATCTCCTTGGTACCAGCCTTTGACTCCATATTTATCAATGATTTCTTTGACCCATGCTAGTTGTTCAGGCGATAGGACAAGTCCTCCTCCAAAGCGGTCTTTTTCAGCGATATTCATATTATCAACAGTTCCATGTTGGTGAATTCCAATAACTTTACCATCACCATTAATAATTCCACCACCAGAAAGACCAGAAACAGAAGTCAGGCGATAAGTGATGCCAACTGCTCCTTTATCATCAAGCTTTTCAATACCCTTAACAACACCATCAGCCTTATACAACTGACCAGGGATGATTGGTTCCTTCAATTCTGGAGAAGTGGAATCTGTCGGATATCCTATGGTACTAACTGGTTCACCAGCTTTATAGTTACGATGTTCTGCAAGAGGAGTAAAGGTAGCTTCCTTATTTGGACTTGCAATCGAGAGCGGTACTGGTGCTACTACTAAAGCTAGGTCATTCTTCACTCCTTCACCAAACTTTTCTTTATTCCAGAAATGAATATCCTTTTCCTTGAACAAAACGGTATTTCCTGACGTTGGCAAAGAATTGTTCTTAGCAGTATTTGAACCTACATTGTAATAAAACTTAGTAGTCTCACCACCACGAATAGAGCCGACATTGGTATCTGCATCCTTGACTAAGAAATTATGTGCTACTGTCAACATAATATTTGGAGCTACAAAGATTCCAGATCCAGAATTGAGATAACGTTGGCTACCTCCACCTGCTAAAGGTGAACTGAAAATTGTATAAACCATAGCAGCTGAGGTAGCTGGCTGGCCTTCATAATTGATACGTTTAAGGTCTTGCCCACCATTGATAATGGCTCTATTTTCTTTTTCGCCTTCAGTTGGAGCTACTTCCGCAGGTTTCAATATACTCTTAGTCTCTACTTGTGGACTTTCTCTTTCTGAAACAATAGCTGAAGTATCTACTTGTTTCACTGGGGTATCAGGATAAGCACGATCAGAGATTTCTTCAGGGAGTACATCACCAGCCACTTCAGTAGTTTTGGCTTTCTTAGCCACTTTCTCGACGTCAGGTTCTGTTTTTTCAGTTACTTCTTCTTTTATCGCTTCTACTTTTTCATGATCTACATCTGCTGTATCTTTTCCTTGACCGTCCACTTCAAGTTTCGGTTCTGTCACAAGTTCACTAGCCGCAACATTCCCAGATGCAAAAAAAGCAAGACCGACTGCTACAGAAGCAACACCAACAGTCAGTTTACGAATACTAAAGATTCGACCTTTTTCTAAAAAATATTGTTTCATCAAATACTCCTAATCTTCTAGAGCAGTCAGCTACTGCCCGAGCCCAGCTTTAACTGGTGACATTGTTATTTTTATGTACTATTCAAAAACCCCTTCCAATAAATTCTTTATTTAGACCATTACAAGCACCGAGAAATCGCTTACATTTTCTTGGATAAAATAATGCTTCCATTAGCCATTTTCGTTATAATAAGTATACTATATTATAATAAAAAAAACAAAGTTTTTTATTATTTTTACTACTTTTTTACTTCATGTTTTTATGACATTCTATGGCTAAGGACAGATGAGTATAAAGTTCCATTAATATAAAAAGAGGTAGGATGTGTACCTAAAAGGTTAGACAGAAAAAATCTAACTTTTAAAAGTCGGTACCTAATTTTATTTCCATTACCTCTTTTTATTTTTAAAAATTTAAGTTCTCAACTTCTCTATTATTCTCTCTTTTTCCCTATCATCAACAATCCAAGAAACATCCCTACAAATCCTACAATTGCAATACTGGACTTATCCTCACTTCCTGTTTTAGGCAGGAGATGCTGCTGCGCCGCAGGTGCTTGATAAGTATGTTCTTGCGCCATAGCCTGCACTGCAGTAGACGGGTCAGCCTTATATTCTGTCACCTTATGCACTGCTGCTTCGGCCTCGTTGACACCATCCGCAAGAGTTGGTAGATCCGAACTAGCAGACTGTACTTCATGAGCGCCTCCTTCATAAGATGGAAGTTCTGATTTAACAGCTTCTACCGCATTAGCGCCTCCTTCATAGGATGGAACTTCTGATGTTGCGGCTTCTACCGCATTAGCACCACCTTCATAGGATAGAAGTTCTGATTTAGCTGCTTCTACCGCATTAGCACCACCTTCATAGGATGGAAGTTCTGATTTAGCTGCTTCTACCGCATTAGCGCCTCCTTCATAAGATGGAACTTCTGATTTTGCGGCTTCTACCGCATTAGCACCACCTTCATAGGATGGAAGTTCTGATTTAGCTGCTTCTACCGCATTAGCGCCTCCTTCATAAGATGGAACTTCTGATTTAGCTGCTTCTACCGCGTTAGCACCACCTGTGAATTCTGGCACATCATGAACGGCTGCTTCCTCACCGTTGATGCCACCTTCAAAGACTGGATTCTCATGAACTGTACCTTCACCATTGACTGCACCTGTGAATCTGGAACTTCATGGATTGCTGCTTTTGCGCCATTTTTCCCACCAGGGACTCCTGCACCTTCAAGACTTACAGGCAAATTATGCATGCTCTCAATTGCGCCATCAATGATTTCTGTAATTTCTTGACCAATATCTTCCTTGCTAGCTGCAAATAACAAGGTTTTTGAATCGTACTGAGTCAAGAAGGTCGCAAAATTTCCATTTGCCAATTTAAGAACTGGTGGCTGATTCACCAATACTTCAGAATCAAATTCTAAAGCAATTACATTTTTGCTCATCTCTACAGCATTTTTCACAGTTGCTTTCGTTGGAGCAATCCCATCCTTACTTAAGAAATCCCAGTTGAATTTCTTATAAGACAAAGTATATTCGTTTTGGTTGTTATCTGCATGCTCATAAAGCAAACCAAATTCACCATTTCCAAGATCTTGCAAGGAGTTATAAGCAAATTTACCACTTTGAGAACATAGACATCTTTGACATCCGCATAGCGCTTCACATCTTTTTCCCAAGTTGCTCCACCATCTTTACTTGTAGCAACTTGAAGATCACCTGTCAATCCACGCATAAAGAGTTTGAGGTCTCCATTATTCAACTGAACAACGGTCGACTCCGTATTTTGAGCACCTGGATTATTCATAGTTGAAGAGTGAATTGTTTGGTTACCTACCGGACGGTTATCATTGACCGCTTCCCCTGCATGCCAAGTTTCACCATGGTCATCTGAGTAAATGACGCGTGAAGACTGAGAACCACTTAAATAGGATACGTTATTTGTCGTGTAGGCAGGGATAACAAGTCGCCCTTTGTGAGGACCTGAGTGCAAAGCAATACCTGTACCAGGCCCAGTACCTAAGAAGTGCATCCAGTCCTTACGAATACCGTAGGTTATATCTTTTGGTGCAGACCAAGTTTTACCATCGTCATCACTATAAGACATCCAGAGATAGTTGGTATTTGAAACTCTAAAGATATTCTTGTCGCTGTAATCAAAGTAGACATTACCAATCAGTTCCTCACCCTTGTAAAGGTCACCCTTATCACTATAGGCTGGTTTCTTAGGATCGACTACAACACGGTATTCTGTCTTTCTATTTTCAGGGTCAAAAACCTCACCATTTTCACGGATTGTATAATGTCCTGCTTCACCTTTTTTGTACAGAACTTGGTAAACCTTATCCCCAATTTGCTCATAGGCTTGCGGTGCTTTTCCTGGAAGAGAGAACACTGCCTTCCCTTCAAGGAACATATCATAAATTGAGAAGATTCTCTTAGTTTTCGGATCTTGGACTAGAGCCATGTCAATGTTGACTGCTGATGGCCATTCTGGATTCTTAGCCTTCTCATTGTCGCGAGGATTTGAGATAACGATTTTATCTCCCCAAGTTTTCCCATTATCATCACTACGACGAACAACCATACCGATATCACCCCAGTCAGAGTGATGCAAGCGTCTTTCGTCAGCTCCAGCAATCAAAGTTCCCTTATCAGTCTTAAGGAGGGCTGGAATACGGTAGCTTGCGATACCATCTTTATTCGGCTTGCGGTTCTCACCACCTTCAAAAACATCCAGCTTATCCGTAACTTTTGCTCCTTCAGGAAGTTTCTTTTCCAACTCTCCTCTTTCAAAAAGCTGGCTACGTTTTTTAACTTCTTCTGGAGAAAGGGCACGATCATAAACCGTTAGATTACGGACTTTAAGATTAGAACCCCAGAAGTTTTTGCCTGTACGTTTGGTTGTCCCAATTTGCACCTGGTTGACATCTGGCATATCTTTGATGAAACGACCAGACTGAGGACTTGTGCGCGACAAGACACCATTTACATAGACGCGAACCTGACCTTCTGGCTGATCTGCATTTGGTCTTTCAACTGTAAAGGTTACAGAGTTCCACTCACCTGGCTTAATCTTCAAAGGAGCAGTTTTATAATCACCATAGAATTGGTTTCCATTTGCATCCCGACCTTCAATGATAGCTGTGTTATCAAGAATGGCCATGGTGAAGTATTCATTTACTTTGGTATCACTAGAAACTGAAAAGAGGTTGTAAAAACGTGGAGCAGATGCATCTGGCTTAAACTCCATATGAATGGTCGCATTTTGAAGTTTTTTAAGCTTGTCGAGCTCCTCCTTCATATCAATTCTTTGCCCGTTTGAAGGATTGGTTTCAACATCTTCTTTCTCTATAACAGTATTGACATTTTCCAACTCTCTGGCATAAAAATCACGCGGAATGTTTCCAACGTTTTCTTTGTCTTCACTCTCTGTAGCTGGATTTTCGTTTGATGCTTCTGCTTCTGCTGGTTTTTCAGACCCTGGATTTGCTTGCAAGTCTTCACGGCCCACTTCAGTTCCCTTATCCGTTGCTGTTGCCAATTTGTCTGCGAGTTCCTTATCGAGATTCGTCAGATTTCCTGTCTCTACTTCCTTAGGCAATTCTGGCAAAGATTGCCCTGCTGTTTCACCACTCGTTGATGGCGCCTCTTGAGCCAAAGCAGGTGTAGCACCAAAAACAACCGCTCCAATCACTACTGAAGCTGCCCCTACTGCAAATTTTCGAATTCCGTATCGTTGTTTGCTATCAAAATGTCTCTGATTCATATTTTCCCTCTCATTTTCTAATTAGGTAAAGCGCTTTCTTTTTGACTTAAAATTTTTAGCCACTAGGACTAGGCAATTCCAAAAGAAACTAAACTATTTAATGGGAATTTCCATTATTTTTAATTTAAACAATCTTGCATAGCGTAAAGTTCGACTTTGCAATACGTCATGAAAGACATTTTACTCCTTTCATATTTTATCTTAACCTTATTATATAATAAATATTTTCAGTTTTAGACTTCACAATAGACAATAGATTCTACTTTCAAAAATAGTTAAAAGTTCTAAATTATTTGAAACTAGTTTCAATCATAGTTCACATCAAAACAAAGTCTGAATGACAACATCCGATACCGAAATAATACTCTTCGAAAATCTCTTCAAACCGCGTCAGCTCTATCTGCAACCTCAAAACAGTGTTGTGATCAACCTGCGACTAGCTTCCTAGTTTGCTCTTTGATTTTCATTGAGTATGAGTATAAGATCTAATAAACTTTTTTCATAATAAAGCGAGTCTGGGACAAAAGTCTAACCTTAAATATAAAAAGCGAACAAAACGAGTTATCTGACACTCAGATTTCTGTCTTGTTCGCTTTTTTTCTAATATATCGATTTTTAAATTTTATAATAAAGAATTTCTAAAATCAAAATCTTGTTATCCCAGACTCGTTTTTTGATTATAAATACGAATTATTTAGTACAACTTCTCTTTATTGATGAACTGCTTGAGCTGCTGTGATAAGGGTCAACTTGTACACATCATCTGCATTACATCCACGAGAAAGGTCGTTAACTGGCTTGTTCAAACCTTGCAAAACAGGTCCTACTGCCGCAAAGCCACCAAGACGTTCGGCCATCTTGTAACCAATATTTCCTGCCTCGATACCTGGGAAGATGAAGACATTTGCTTGACCAGCTACTGTACTTCC
>QWCZ01001159.1_pt1 | contig 11761 bp, 8 predicted proteins | sample 1972651 | NCBI WGS metagenome assembly QWCZ01 (sample SAMN09866695, study PRJNA288562) | Human oral metagenome isolate pre1_saliva, whole genome shotgun sequencing... | isolation source: mouth | host: Homo sapiens | place: USA: California
AGATTAATGATGTGATTTTACCTCCTAAAGACTATGTGTTAGTTGACGGTGGAGAGATTCAAGTGGCAAAAAAACGTATATCAGAAGAAAATAAAATATATGGCATTAACGGAACTTATATACTTCATGATGAAGCTTTTGAAAGTCAAGAACGTGTTTTGAAAATCTCTGCTGTTAATTTTGCTAAGGTAGTAGAGTTAAGTAATTTATTTAAGGATTTTGATAATACAATAGAGTTTGATTATTTAAAATCATCTAAATATTATGCTGATTTAATTGATATTACATTCAATAAGCAAGGTAATTCAAGGTGGTTAGTTAGTGTTAAATTATTATTTGACCCGTTTAGATATACTAATGAAAGTACTGAAATAAGGCTTACAGCTAAAGGCGCTATTAATAATACCGGAAATGTATTTTCAGAGCCGATAATTGAAATAGAAGGAAATGGTGAAGTGAGTTTGGCAATAGGCAGTCAAATTATGTTCTTAACTTTGGATAGTAAAGCGATTATAGATTGTAGACACAGAAGGCAAAATATATACGATAAAAATAATGTTTTAAAAAATTCAATCCGTAAAAAAGGTGGTTTCTTTGAAATACCACCCGGATTACAAGGTGTCGTAACTACTGGGAATGTTACAAGCATTAAAATAAAAGGCAATTGGAGGTGGCGTGTATGATCTATTTAAAAGAGGGAAAAATCCCTCTTAATTTTTCTTATAATGATGAAATAGAACACGAAGGAAACAGTAAATATCAATTAAGTTTCAAATTTCCAACAAATAATCCATTGTGGGAAGAGTTAGTAGAAGAGACACTTTTACTAGCTGATGACTTACACGGGGAACAGGAATTCATCATATTTGAAGTAGAAAAACATCACGCTTATATTACTGTCTATGCCAACCAAGTAGCTACATTATTAAATAATTATTCTATCACCGAAATAAGTGTTAATAACGCTAGTGGAGATAGAGTGATGAGAAGCCTTACAAGTAGTATTATTCGTAACCATAAATTTACGTTCTCTTCTGATATAGCTAGCACACACAGTTTTAACTTAAAAAATGTGACAGTAGCAAATGCTTTATTTAGAGATAAACATTCCATTATAGGTCAATGGGGTGGAGATTTAATCAGAGATAAGTATGATATTAGATTATTGAGTAATGGTGGAAGTAACAAAGAAGCTTTATTCATGTATAAAAAAAATCTAAAATCATACCAACAGAAAAAATCTATAAAAGATTTAAGAACAAGAATTCACTTCACAAAAACTATCAACTCTCAAAAAGAGGGTGAAAAGGATAAAGTAATTGCTGTTACTGTTGATAGTCCGTTAATTAATAAATATAAAAATATCTATGAAGGAAATTTAGATGTAAATGACCAAGATGTAATTGATGAGACAACATTAAGAAAGTACGGTGAACAATACTTCAAAACAACATTGTGCGATGTGATTGAGGAAAGTATCGAGATTGATGTTGTAGGGACACCAGATGTACCTGTTGGAATATTTGACACCGTGACAATATTCCACGAGAAATTTAATCTTGATGTTAAAAAGAAAATTACAAAATATACTTACACACCAATGGGGAAAAAATTAAAAACTATTGGTTTTGGTAAAATTCAATCTAATTTAGGAACTACACTGGCTAGCATGGTTGACAATGCAGTGGCAGAACAAGTAGAGAGTAAATTAGATGTTTTTAAAATTCAGAAAAATTTAGACCAGTTATTAAAACTTGATAAGAAAAGCATTGAAGACAAACTAGTCGAATTAGAAGAAAAATCAAAAAGTGCAGTTGAAGTTAAAAAAGCGTTATTCGAAGCTGATGGTGAAATTCCGGAAATAGTTAAGACTAGAATTCTTGATGCAGTTGAAGGTAATATCGCTAGATTAAAAACGATAATAACTGAAGCTGAAATGATTAAGTCTATTCAAGCACAATTGAACTTTGCTGAAATTAAAAATGCTATGATTGACAAAGCATTTATCAAAACATTAGTTTCGGATGAGAGCTTCAGACAGCAATTTGAAGCTGGAGAAGTCAATACACAAAATATTTTTACTAAAATGAGAGATGCTATTCAATCTAGTATTAGAAAAGACTTTATCACAAAAGAAGAAACTAAGAGATTAATCAACGATTTAACAATTAGTGCTGACGGTATTCGGCAGATAGCTAACGAAGAAAGCGTAAAGACATTCACAAGTAAAAAAGCCGAATTAAGAGGTAATGATGGAAAGAATGCATATGTGTTTAAAAAGTATTCGAACTTTGCTGACGGTCGAGAAATGAACGACAACCCGAATTCCCAATATATAGGGCTTTATACCGGTAGTAAATCGACCGCACCGACCGACCCAACGGAATATAGTTGGACTAAGGTGAAATTTGAAGGTAAGTTGTACAAAGGATACGCAAACAGTACAAACGGACTAGATTTTACCGTTGTTGAGCCGGACGACAATTCGTTTTTACTTGCCAAAAATAGACCTCGTGTAAATATAACTAATGATGATGATATTAGCGATATTTGGCAAGCTAACATGTTTTTAAGTCTGAAACCTAATACAAAATACACCCTTACAGCACGAGCAAAAGGTAATAACAATAAATTATGGGCTTACTTTAGAAACAACAAAACTTCACAAGAGTATTCTTGGGGTCAATTAGAATTCGGGAACACCTTACAAACTAAGAATATAGTATTTACAACAGGCAGCGATGTAGATGATGTGTTATTTAAATTCATCTTAGTACCGGAAGACGAAAATTGGACGGGTGTTCAAGTAGATTGGTATACAATTCATGAAGGCGATAGACCTTATACAGATTATCCGGCTAACGAGCCGGCACAGTATCATAAGTATAGATACTTTGGTTATGTATTTAAAAATGGAACGCCAACAGCTAGTGACTTTGATTGGTTCGATATCCAACAAAAATCAATCACGGGTGACAAATACACACATCTGGTATATTCGGATAATGCTGACGGTAGCAATTTCGGGCGTGAACCGAAAGCTTATATGGGAATAGCAAGAACTACATCACCGGTTACACCGACCGACAAAAAGGCATTTAAATGGGTTAGGTTGAAGGGTGATGACGGTAAATCAGCTCCGAACTTTAATCTATTACTAAATACTGAGATTAAGTCTAGTAGCTCTTATACATTGAACGGAGCGACACCTACTATTAATCAAAATGACTTTAATGGTCGCAACTCTGTAGAGATTAACAACAGAGGGCTAACAGGTAACGCCTGGAAAGGTATTTCGTTTAGAAGTTCTAAAAAAGAATTTAAACGTGGCGAAACTATTGTAATCAGATTACCAATTTACATTTACAGTGATGTTAATGTAGATAATGGAATTACGTTGGCGTTGAAATCACACGTAGGTAACAAGACACTAACAGGGTTTAATCTTGATAACGGAACCGCTAGAGATACATGGGTTATTAAAGAAATTCAGTACACAGTTCAACAAGATTTTACATCACCGGCGGACAATCTATTCTATATTTTCTCAACGAAGAACGGACATTTTAAAATAGCTGAACCTTACATGTCGGTAGGTGGAGACATGCCAACCGACTGGATACCGAGCCTTGAAGACTTAAAAGCTCATTCATTAACAGCTAACGTAAGAGTTGCCGGAACTTATGAAGGTAAGAAAACTAACGACGTTAAGTTCTTTGTAGACGTTTATTACGACGGCGTTAAAGTAACTAACGGTTTCAACCTTACAGCTAGAGTTTGGGGCGGTGGTCTTAATAAGACGCAAGAAAACGCAACATATAATAACGATGGAGAGCTTACTAACGTTTACTATTCAAACGGAGAAAAAGACGGAACAACAATTAATATTAAATTAGATGTTGAATATCAGTTCTTGAAAACTACATGTTTTGCAAGACTTGATAACCTCCCTGATACTGAACTTGTAAAAGAGATCACTAATAAATACAAAACGTTTGATACGACATTAGAACAGTTTAAATCTCAAATTGGAGAGCTTAATGACAAGCAATTCAAAGTAGCTATTAGGGGGGAGAATCTTCTAAACTTAGCCGAAAAGAAAACCGGTAATAATCTAACGTATACAACGTTAGAACCTATGAAACCTGGTAATACTTACACGTTAGTAGCTGATTTTAGATATTTCCCTGCTAATCAGGAATTAAGAATATTTAACAGCGAAAGACAAAGACTTGTAGCAGGTATTAATATTTTTACGTTCACAGTACCAACAGAAACAAGAACGATTAACTTAACACCGTTAGGAAATACTACAGAAGTAAAAAATCTTGAAGTTTGGGAAGGAAATTTCAACGAAGGATTGGAGAAAAACTCTTTTGATGTTGTAACCGGTGGAGCCGGAAGAATTGTTGCGATTAAACTGAAAAATGAATTTAAAGAGGGTCGCTATTATAAGGTGGTGTTTGATACAACAGCCCCTAACAATAGTGTAATTTCTATTGGTATTGATGAACATTTTCTTACATTTAATGGCGGTAAAGTTATCCCTGATAACAACTACAAACCTATGACCGCTAAAGATAACGTGTTATTTACAAGAATTTCAAGTAAGGCAAATGACAATAAAGAGGCTGTGTATTTAGAATTTTCAAGAGATTTTGATAAGTCACAGATTACTAACGTTAGATTTTATGAAGTTAATCTAGGGTTTAGATATACGAAAAGAGATGAAACTGTAGATATCGCTTCTTTGATTAATCAGTCAAAAGAAGAAATTACCTTGAAATTATCAAAAACATTAGCTACTGATTACATGACCAAGTCACAGACCGAAACATCTATTAAATTATTGAGAGATAAAATAGAAAATGTTGTTACTGATGAAAACTTTGGAACTACTCTTGTTCAAAATGCTAAAAGTTTAAAATTAGCATGGAATAATTATACTAAATACTTTCAATTTGAAGATGAAAGTTTAATTTTATACGAAGGAAAAGCCGAAAGTGCCAAAAAAAGAGTTAAGCTTGATTATCTTGGGACAGCTTATTATGACCAAAACGGAGAATTCTCCGGAGCAATAAGGGGTTATTATAAAACTGATGTTTGGGGTCGAGATGCAGGATATTATTCAGGGATGAACTTTGTAATAAAGGCAAATGGTAGAGTAGGTTGGTTTGAGGAAACAGAAGAGTGGGGACTTAAACTTGAAAGACCGTTGTTAGCATTCAATTACATTCACGATGATAATCACAATGAATTAAAAAACACGATAGTATCTTATGTTGATTTTGAAACACGAGAAAAAACAATAATTAAGGGCGATTTATTCGTAAGAGGAGTAATGGAAGACGGGGGTAAAACAGTTAATTTACAAGGGAGAGACGTTAATGTAAAAGTTCAAGGGCTTAACTTGAAATTTAGAAACGGAATACTTGTATCTTAAGGAGGATAAGAATTTGGAAATGTCAAAAAAATTAGGAATTGTAAAAGTGAAAAGTGATATCACTAAGTTTACTGAGATTATGGCTAGAGATTATGAGTTAGAAGCCTATGAAGTAACTGGGATTTTAGCTCAAGTTTTAATCGAATGGCAAAAAAGAGAATTGATTGAATCAAATGATGAATTCACAAAAGTTTTAAAAGATTTAAACGAAAAACTTTCTACAAAAGAAGAACAAAATTAAAAGATATAAGGGCGGTATTTAACCGCTCTTTTTTAAGGAGGTGCAAAAATTGCACATAACATTAGCTGAACTTGCTAATCAATATTATGAATTATTTAACGACATTTATATTCACGCTTTAGCTGGAATTATAGTATTTGATATTATTACTGGTCTTGCTAAGGCGTGGGTTACAAAAACAGTTAACTCCACAATAGGAAGACGTGGATTAATTGAGCATCTGATTGTGTTAGTACTAGTTGTAACGGTTTATCCCTATTTAATCTATATAGGTTTTGAAGAAGTAGCAACAGCATTTATATTCTTCTTCATAGCAACATATGGCGTTTCCTTGATTGAGAACTTAGCGACAATAGGAGTGCCATTTCCCAGGGGTTTAAAGCGAAGACTAGAAAAGCTAAGAGATGCATTTAATGAAAAGGAGTGATTAAACCTTGGAAAAAATAATTAGATTAAGTATTGAAAATACAACAAAAATAAGACGTGTAGAAGATAGTTTTTGTGAGCTGTATTCACACGATAAAAATAACGGAGCCTTTGAGTTTGAAATATCAAAAGGAACATTAACTAATGAAAATGTAGTGGCTCTTTTTAAATTCTTGAGAAGTGGTAGCTACTGGAAAACTACAGGAACTGTAGAAGGTAATAAAATTAAGTTTAACTTTGACACCTCTCTAATCACTCAAAATGAAGATGTAGTTTGTTACATATATTTAGATAAAGAAGAACGCAACAGCGATATTTACAGATTTAAATTCAAAGTTAACCTATCTGAAATAGATAAAGCTGCTCAGCTACCTACAAAAGAACGCTTTTTTGCTAACAGCATGATTGTAGATAGAGTAGATGTACTTACTAAAGAAGACTTTGACAAAGCTATAGCTGAGATATCTAAAGGTAGTCACTTTTTAACGGAGAATCAAGCAAATGAAAAATACGCTTTAAAAGGAGATATCCCTAACGTATCTAACTTTGTGTCAAGTGATCAATTATCAGATTATGCTTTGAAGACTGAAATTCCGAATAGTGAAACAATTGTAAATAAAGCAGTAGAAGAAGTTGAAAAAAAGGGATATTTAACTGAACATCAATCATTAGCTAATTATGTTACTGAAACACAGTTGAATGATAAGGGTTATTTAACCCAGCACCAGGATATTAGCAAACTAGCTACAAAGGAATCTGTTGATAATGTTGCTGCTAAGGTTACACAATTAGAAAGTAGACCAGTGACATCAAGCTATGATGATTCTGAAATTAAACGTAAAATCAAAGAACTAGAAGATAGACCGGTTACGGCTAATGTTGACACTAGTAATTTTGTAACAACTACACAATTAGAAGATAAGCATTATTTAACGGAACATCAATCACTAGAAGATTATGTTACTAAAAATGAATTAAGGGATAAGCGATATTTAACTGAACATCAAGATATATCCGGTCTTGCTACAAAAGAACAACTTAGAAAAGCTTTCTTAGACGATGAAGAGCATGAAAAATATGCTAAAAAAACTGAATTACCACAACCATACAATGATACTGATATTACTAACAGGCTTACAGCTTTAGAAAATAGACCGGATGGTAATGTTGATACGAGTAATTTTGCTACTAAAAAAGGAGCGCCATATGTATCATCCGAAAATATGCCTTTAATCGGGTATTTAAGTCAAAATTCTATAACAAAAAACACGAGCAATTTTGGTAAATTATATTCAGATGCTTATGGTAGTCATTTAGTTGTTAGTGGTCGTGAAAAAACAACTAAATTTGAAGCTATATTATATACAGCCGCTAGTTCATTACCTGATTATTACGAGCCAGACTTTGATTTTTCAGAGAGCGAGAACATTAAGTTCATCACAACACGAAATATTCACGATTATATCCCAGCTAACGTTGGAAACACAATTGAACTAGACAAGAGATTAAAAGTTCTTGAAGCTAAAAATTGGGAAATACACGGTCGAGGAATGCCAAACGGCACAGTTACAGCACCTGTAGGTACTACTTATGTTGATGAAGCAGTAACAAATGGTGCGTTGAAGTGGATAAAGAAAACAGGTACAGGAAACACTGGTTGGGAGGTATTAATCGGAGATACTGGTTGGAAAATACTCCCGTCAGTGTCGAAATTAGGAGGTTCTTACGTCAAAGTAAGACGTGTCAATAATGTAGTGTCTTACCAGTTCGGTGGATTGTCATGGGGTTGGTTCGGAGTAGTCAGACGTGGTGGAGCAGGTTATCAAGTTCAACCGTCAGACCGAGAGCGAAACTGCTTTATTTTAGGTTTGAACGGAGTACCAATAGGTTATCGCTCAGAGTCTTCTTTAATCGGAGGTATATACAACGATAAAGGTACTCCATACGGTACTTGGTATTTAGGTGGAGTGGGAGACGGGAATATGTTACGTTTTCAATTTACAGACCCAGTTCCAACAGATAGAGACATTGGAGATATAAGAGTAAGTTCAATATCTTACTTAACAAGCGACCTATGGCCTGCAAACTAGAAAGGAGGTGAAAACTATGATAAATTGGAAAGTACGATTTAAGAATAAACGCTTTGTAATAGCTTTTATAGCTGGTCTATTGCTATTAGTGAAGCAAGTTTCTGTATTATTTGGATATAATCTAAATACAGAGTTATTTAATACAAATATCAACAATGTTGTTGATGCTGTATTTTTACTATTAGGGCTGTTAGGGATTGTCAATGACCCTACAACACGAGGTTTCAGCGATAGCGAACAAGCTATGACTTACGAAAAACCAAAAGAATAATTTTATTCAAAACACAGGAGGAAAAAAATAATGGTTAGAACAACAGATTTATTAAACGAAGCAAGACGTATAGCAAATTTAGGAATAGGTGTTGACCAAGACGGAGCATATGGTACTCAATGTGTAGACTTACCAAACTATTTAAGCTCTTATTTCTTTGGTAAAACATTGTGGGGCAACGCAATAGACTTGCTTAACAGTGCAGCAGCATCAGGATATAAAGTTGAATACAATATTGTGGGAGATCTTAACAGTAAACCAAGAGCAGGTGCAGTATTTGTAATGGACACAACATATACAGCAGGTCATTCATATGGACATACAGGACTTGTTATTGAAGATTCAGACGGTTATTCAATGAAAACTATTGAACAAAATGTTGATGGTAACTGGGATAGCTTATATGTAGGGGGGCCTGCAAGATATGTATCAAGAGATTTTGAAGGTATTGTAGGTTGGTTCTATTATCCAGTAGACGATACACCTGCAAACAACCCGGTTACTACAGATGTGCAGTCTCTGGATAGACCAAGAGTATTTACTGTTAAAGTACCAAATTTAAATGTTCGTTCAGCTCCATCATTAGATGCTGAAGTAGTAGCAAGCTATGATGAAAATGAAGAGTTTAACTATACTGAATACTGTTATGCTAATGGTTATGAGTGGTTATCTTACATCTCTAACAGTGGAGAACGTAGATATGTAGCTAGTATGGAATTAGCTTCGGGAACTGATTATGGAGCATGGAGATACTTGTAATTTAATATAATTAGTGATAAAATGTAATAGATGAATATTTTTCATATTTATTCCCTAAGCCCGGCTTAATTGCTGGGCTTCTTTTTTATGTCTAATTTCCGTTAATACAGAAATATCTAAAAATTTCCGTTAAAAAATTAATGAATTTATCCTGGATTTACTTCACAACACTAGATAATAATTTAAGCCCTCAATAATAAGGGGTTTTTTTCTGTGGGGAAAAAATAGGGAAAAACCATCTAAATGGTCGCTAATTTCTGTTATTTCCCCAATGTTTTGCAGTAGTTAAGAAACGTGTTCTAATAAGCTTAGAATATGCTGTATTTATGCTTTTTTAGGTTTTTTACTTTCTCAATTTTCGGTTACATGGTATAATTATATATTATATTATAAAACGCTGCTAATCATTGATTTAACAGCGTTTATTTTTATTTGATTTCATTTATGGGGAAAAAATAGGGAAAGCTTTTTCTAATTTGTTCTGAAGGTCTATTTTCATATTAGCAGTGACATGGGTGTAAATGCTAAGTGTTATGCTAGTGTCAGAATGTCCTAACCTTTCAGATATAACTTTGATAGGTACTCCTGCCTCAATAAGTAACGCTACATGAGTATGCCTAAACATATGAGAGGTTATATTTTGAATGCTTAAATGATTAAGTATAGTGTTGTAGTGGACTTGGAATATAAATTCATCACTTGATATAAAATCATGAATGATACTCAATACATAATCAGACACTTCTACAGCTCTAATACTACTTAAAGTTTTAGGGGCTGATAATTTACCATCTCTCAATTTAGTTTTATTAACAGATATAGTTTTATTATCAAAGTCTACATCTTTTGGAGTTAGTGCTAATACCTCCCCAATTCTTAACCCCGTGTGTAATTGAACTATAACTATATTTCTTACGGTATTGTTTTTTATTTTTGCTAAAATATCAGGAATCTCATCTTTTTCTAGATATTTTATCTTTTGTAATTTTTCGGCTTTTTCTTCTTTAGTCAATTTAAATTCTAAAGTAACATCAAAGCTTTTTACATAGTATTTCTTGATAAACTTAAACAGGTTATTAAATAATCTTACTATAAACTTAATAGCCTCCGGAGAGTAACAGCTCCTGTATTCAATTATCATCTTTTCATATTTAATCTTGGTTATATTCTCTAACTTTTCATTATCATCTAATTTTTGTAAGTAAGATTTATAAATTGAATATGAATGATGAGTTAACGTAGCTTTTTTGAATTCCAGGAATTTTTCTTTATAAAATCCTAATGGTTTATTAACAATTTTAGGATTTAATAGTTTCTCTATCTTTCCTTGTAATTCATCATATGCTTCTTTCTCAGTAGCTCTAGTTTTATTATTTTTTACTACCGATACACGACGTGTTTTCCCGTCGAGATCTTTATACGATTGAATATATCTATATTTGCCGTTATGAGTGACTTCTTTATACATAAAAATACACATCCTTTCTTGCTTTGATAAGATGCGTATGATATACTATTAATAGATTGTATGTGTATATCATACACATTCTATAAACTCTCTTACTTTGGCCGGTGGGGGAGTTTTTTTTGTATAATCTTATTTTATTATGCTCCTAATTGAGCTTTTAATTTTTTCTTATCTTCAAAATTGATGATATTTATGTTGTATTCGTTTAATGCATCTTGGTATTCATCTTTCAATTCTTTATATCCATCAGAACTTATAATGATTGATAAGCTTTCATCTCTACCATAACTTTTTGTACGATTTTCTGTTGTATCTAACCAACTAGAAAGTATAAAATGTAGTTTGTCTTTTGTAATTTTATTATGAACTTGAACTAATTTGTATTTTCCTTTTGACATCGCTAAAAAATTAAATTTATGCTCTAATCTAGATTTACCAGCTATAGATAGGTCAGGGAATACATTATATTCTGTGTTTTCATGGAAATAACTTCTTACATCTTCTAGAAAATGAGATTGAACTGTTTGTGGGTGTAACAGCGATAAGTCATAAACGTTAAGAAGCACTTGTGTCATATCGTGTATTGCTTGTCCTAGATTTTGTTTTTTAGTTTTTTTTATTATTTCATCACCCATTAATTCTAATCCGTTATAGTTTAAGATAGATTTTAATAAATGGTGACGTTTATTTTTTTTTGTTAAATCAATTCCATTTAACTGCAAATCCCAAAGAGTAAAACCGTCATCAGTAAGAATATAATATTTACCATCATATTTTATTGTAAAAGAAATACCGTCTCCGTAGGTGTTGACAAAAGGTGTGATTACCTCTTGACTGTCGCCTTCCAATAGATTAACATGTGTATTCTCTTTTATGTATTCTATATATGAATCTTTTATTTTATTGCTATCCATTGTAAGAACACCTCCTTTTACTTTATTATATAAGATTTCTTTGTATTTGTATAGAAAGATTATCGTTTTTGTCAGTATTTGAGAATTTTAATATAGAGTCTAATATTATTATAAAATCATCAGTGTTTTTAATGTTTTCATAAGGTAAA
>QWCZ01001160.1_pt1 | contig 11760 bp, 9 predicted proteins | sample 1972651 | NCBI WGS metagenome assembly QWCZ01 (sample SAMN09866695, study PRJNA288562) | Human oral metagenome isolate pre1_saliva, whole genome shotgun sequencing... | isolation source: mouth | host: Homo sapiens | place: USA: California
CCGTGTTTTGACCCTCCATGTTAATAAAACGGTGATTGACAAAGATACCCAGCATAAGATTCTCAAGTACTTTGTCATCTATTCTATGATTTTGCTAGCACTTATCTTTATTGTCAGTCTAGACAGCAATGATTTTCTGGTTGTGACCAGCGCTGTCTTTAGCTGTTTCAATAATATCGGGCCTATTCTAGGAACCACTTCTAGCTTCTCAATCTTTAGTCCTATCTCAAAAATTCTCCTCTCCTTTGCAATGATTGCAGGGCGCTTGGAGATTTACCCAATCCTCCTTCTCTTTATGAAGAGAACTTGGTCTAAGAGATAAAAGACAAAATCCCTCTTTTTACAATTGTGAAAGAGGGATTCTTATATTAAAAAAGGGGGAACGATTTTAAATCCAAGCCTGTCTGTAAGCAAAGTCCTTACTCAAATAAATAATTAAAAAACTTACTACATAGCTTGGTAATTCTCCAATACAAATTGTAAGGCTTTATTTGGATTCTTTGTTAAATGAATATATTCCATTCCTCTGGTAGCAACTATCTGAATACCTAATCTTTCTGCATCCACCTTCATCTCTCTATAATAACTCCGAACTTGTGGAGCCAGAATAATTAAATCATAAACACCCATAATATCATAATGAGCTCCGTACGCTCCTGAATTCGCAATCACTCTAACTTCTGCTAATTGAGCTCCCTCGTTAATTGCATTGGCTAATTGCGCACTTGTTCCAGACCCTGCACAAAGAACCAGTACTTTCAACTCCTTACTTTTTATTTCATCTAACTCACCAGGCATTATTTCACTTGTATCCTCCTCTAAAATAATATCATTTGAGTTTGCAACATCTTCTTTCATCAGTAACTGTCTATCATACGCTCTACAGAATGGCAAATAAATCAATATGTCGACAACTAAAATCAAAGATAAAAATACAAAGGAGATAGGTTGAAAATTCGTTCCAATTAACAATCCCAAGGGACCAGGAAAGGCCCAAGGTAACTGGATATAAAATCCATTCATTCCAAAGAAATCAATAAAGACCTTTCCTAGAAATACATTCACTGGTGGAGTCATCAAAAAAGGAACAAAAAGATAGGGATTCAAAATAACAGGCATACCAAATAGAAGAGGTTCATTTACCGCAAATAAAACAGGAGTAATTGTAGCTTTACCTACCGATTTTAATTGTTTAGACCGCATAAAGAAAATCAAAATAAATGGTACAACAAAGGTAGCCCCCGTTCCTCCGATAGCAGCGATATAATTTCCGAAATTAGGCGTTAAAGAATGATAAGGAAACTGCCCATTTGCAAGAAGTTGAGCATTCTCTTCCATATTGCTAAGTTGTAAAGCTGTAACAGCAGGCAAAACAATAGATGGACCATGAATCCCAACAAACCAAAGCAAAGCACACATAAACCAAATCAACATCATAGCGGGATATGATTCTGCCCCCTTAAAAATAGGGGTCAATAGTTGTTGAAATACTTGGGCAAAAGGAACATCTAAACTAAACCGAGATACAATATCTAACAAACCACTAATAAGTAAAACAAAAGAAAAAGGAAAAATATCTCTAAAAGCTTGTGATATAGCCCCTGGAACTTCCTTAGGTAAATGAATAGTAATGTCTCGCTTAATACAGAATCGGTAAACATTTACAGTAATAAAGGCACTGACAAACGAAGTTATCAATCCTTGAGATCCTAAATAGTTTGTCGACAAACTTGTAGATCCCGTCTTCTCATCAACTACAAGCGTTACAGTTAATACCAGATAACTACATATGGTTGCCAACATTGCAGAAGTATCATTTATTACCTTTCCGTGAGGCATTTTTCTATTAACATTTCCAGCCAATGACTTTGCAACTGTCCCTGAAACAATAACACCCAAAACTCCCATGGTTAGCATATACACTTTCCTCATCCAGGCAATAGCTGGACTCGGTAACTCTACTCCGAAATTTTTAGGAATCATAATAATAATCATCAAAAAGCTTGAAAACATAATTAAAGGCATAGTAGCAATGAATCCATCTTTAATAGCCATCATATAATTATTAGTAGAAATTTTTTCAAATTTCCCTTGTTGCTTTTCAATGGCAGCGACTAGCTTATCCATAAAACTCCTCCTATAAAAAATTCAACCTCATATTTAAAACATATTAAACATCAGTCAAATCGCTAACCTTAATTCCGTTTTAGCCCTTTTACCCAAAGAGCACTTTTCTTAATATATCTCTTCTGTGTTTCATAATCAACAAAGAAAAGACCATATCGCTTATTGTAGCCATTCACCCAAGAAAATTGATCTTGCAAAGACCATATAAAATAGCCTTGAATATTGACTCCCCTACCTCGAGCCTCTAAAACCTTGTGTAAATGTTGCTCAATATAACGGATTCTCTTACTGTCATCAATAATATCATTCTCGCCCTCTGGCTTAACCTCTTTAAGGGCTGTACCATTTTCAGTTAAATAAATGACCGGATGTTGAGGATATTCTTCTTTGATACGAAGCAACATATCAAATAAGCCTTGAGGATAAATATTCCAATCCCAATCTGTTGTCGGAATACCAGGCTTTTTTACAAATTCACCTAGAGCATTTAATTTAAAAGAGGACTGTCCTTTTATTCCTGTTGAATTAAATTCTTGTCTATTTTCACCTTCGTATTTACGAATAAATTCTGAACGATAATAATTCATCCCAAACATCGTATTAAGAGGTGCAGCTCTTTTCATAATTTCTAAATCACCATCTTCAATAATAAAGCTAGAATGATTAGCTTCCAATATTTGATTTAAGTGAAAAAGCGTGTCATCACTGTAGTACCCTAAAAAAGTTCCATCTAATAGAAATTTATTATTATAAATATCATACCGTTTAGCTGCTAAAATATTTTCTTTTTGCCCATCAATAGGATAGCCTGGCTTTAGAGCATGAATACAACCCACTTTTCCCTCAATCCCTAATTGATGAAATTCGAGTACTGCACGAGCATGCGCCAACAACATATTATGATTCGCTTGAATTGCTTCAGATAATTGAAAATGGTGATTTGGAGGAAACTGACCTCCTATATATTGACCTGCAGCAAGAGACATCAGTTCATTGATTGTAAACCAATGTTTGACTTCTGTAAATTCTTGGAAACAAAAGCGAGCATATCGTATGAAACGATCAATATTCTCTCTATTCAACCAATCTCCTGTTTCTAACATTTTCTGAGGCGAATCAAAATGATGTAAAGAAACAAACGGAATCACATTATGTTTTAAGCAGGACTGAAATACTCTATGGTAATACTGAACAGCCAATATATTAGGCTCCCCATCTATATCAGGAAATATGCGAACCCAAGAAATAGATAAGCGCAAAGCCTGTAAACCATGTTCTGCCGCCAAGGCTATATCTTCTTCGTAACGATGATAAAAATCACTAGCTGGATCTGGTAAGAACGGACTATTTTCTTGCAAATAAACATCCCACATATTTATTCCTTTGCCATCTACCCTAGTTGCACCCTCTACTTGGTAAGCAGCGGTGGCTGCTCCTAATAAAAACTCTTTTGGTAGGGCATTAACCTGTAAATTTTCCATGACTAATCCTCATTGCAAACCAATATGTTCTTCAATCTTTCGAATTCGTTCATATTCATCAATAAAAAACTTTACCTGATCATACAACAGCATCGTTGTCATCAAAGTATCTTGACCATGAATCATAATAAAACTCACTTCAAAATTATCTCCAGATGCCTCCTCCGCTAATAAATTAGTCTGTTCTCGATGGGCAGACACTATCGAATCGTTTGCAGACTCAACTAATTCTCTTGCCTGTTCAAAATATCCATCTCTCGCAAATGCTAAAGCATCCATCAAATCTGACCTTGCATCTCCTGCGTAAGCAACAATTGTAAAACCAAGCATATTTATTTCTTCTTTTGATTTCATCCTTCTCCCTCCTCAATCTTGATCCATATTTTACACAACATTATTAAAATGACTTCGCTACGATACAAATAGAAAGACAACCCTAAATATCTTAAAAATCCTGAAATTTCATAATATTTAGGGTTAATCTTGTCTGAATACCCTAGTTTATTTCCTATACTTATGATTTATAGGCGGAAACCAGCGTAGTTTTTTGCTACTTCAATTACACGATAAACATCCAAATTAGATTGGAATAGCAGTTCGTGCCCACGGATATAATTCAACACATTTCTCCATTCATCTTGAGCTTGCCTTGTTTTTCCGGTTGCTTGAAGATATAAAGCCTTCGCCATCTTAACAACATATTCACGATGATAACTGAGCTGTTTCCATTCATCCTTTTGACTATTTAATGACTTAGAAATATTTTCCTCAATAATTGGTAAAAAATTATCAGCTAGATTGTAAGCTATATAATAATGATTCGCTAAAACATCATTTTGACGGCTGCCAATTGCATTAAAATAGTCACAAGAGGAATAAATGGATAATTTTTCTAAATATTCAACAACAGACTGCCAATTTTCCCCATACAAAGCAGAAAAGTATTCTTCAATCAATTCCTCATAACTTCTTGTCTTCTTCCAGAGCATTTGCCCCATGACATAATTAGGAAAATTATGAGGGAATCCGGCACGTAATTCTTGACATGAAATGTACCCGTTCAAATGTAGGTTTGAAAGATAAGATACATCTCTGTAAATAGTTTGACTAATTTTCATATAGCCTAAATCGCCATAATGAGCACGCCCTAAAGGATAGTCATATACGAAACTATCTCCTTTAAATGTTTTTTGCCACTCAAAAAGATAAGATAAATTTCCTTCAAGAGAATTCGGAAGTATAATTTTATTACGCATATAAGGTTTAGGCGTAGGTATGGAATTGTCAAAATCTACATCTGCATAACTCATTTCAAATGTTCTTGTAATCGGTGCAAACATCATGGTAAAGCGTTCAGGATTATCTAATTTTTCTTTCTGAGGAGCCCATAACAACTCATGGTAAAGCAGAAAACAAATCTTTGTATCTAATCCCTCACTCGTTAAAGCCCTATCCAATTGATTGAGAATACGAATATACTGATCCGAAACCAATTCTTGTCTACAGTTTTCGCATTCACAAATATTATTACGAGCATCCGACAACCATACATGTAAGTAGTTAACATCAGGTCTTTTCTTGGCATAATCCTTGATAATTTCTACCATCTTATCAGCTACATCTGGATTTGAAAAATCCAGGCTGGTTAAAATCGGAGCCGTATTAAACAATTCTCGTTTCCCGTTTATTTCAGCGACATAGGGTTTCTTCTCCTCTGAAATACTAAGACCTGATTCCCAGCCAAATTTTGAAGAATAACCTAAAACCTCACCTGTCCATCCATGACCAACACGATGATGAATAAGACCTCTTTTTTGCAATTCTTTATCCAACCTATCACTCAATTCTTGCACTAATTCATTTGAGAATTTTTCTTTATTTAGATATGGATTAAATTCATGTTCATACCAACGTTTCAAAAAAGAGTAAGGATTTTCAAACTGGATGAAAAAACTGTTCATCCCAATCTTAGGTAGCCAATCAATGAAATCTAGTATATTTTCAAATGAATCTGCTCCCTCTATACATACTCCCCTATGATAGTAACTGGCTGTTTCATCTATAGATAGCTCTTTATCTAAAAAATCTTCAAATCTTAACTCTGGAATAAAGTCATGTCCGCGCCCTGGTCTAGTATACACAACACCAAATTCATGAAACATTCGGTAAATTCCAATAAGTAAACCTACAATTGTATTGGACTCAATTCTCCCCTTCCCCTTGTCTAATGAGATAAGAACATGGTCTTTTCTATCCTCTTTATTGACTAATCCTACAAAAATATCCGCTTCCTTCTCCTCGACAAGTTCTATGTCAGTCTTAAAGACCCGATTCATATAGTAACTTAATTCCTCTAAGGCAAAGCTAGAATTAGCATTTTTCTGCTGATCAAATACTCTGATAACCATCTTATTCCCCTCCAACAGTAGCTTTTTCTTTTTCAAGATTGCGTTTATCTGCAATTTTGAAGAATGGATAATAAATTGCCACAGAAACCAAAATTAAAACAACTTGTAATACAGCTCCTTGCCAACTAGCCCCTGTCGCAAGGAATCCTCCTATGATCGGTGGCATTGTCCACGGAAGGATTACACCTGTTGTATAAGGTACTAATCCTACAGCCATTGATACATAGGTAATTAAGGCATTGATTGTAGGAGTAGCAATAAACGGAATCAGCATAATAGGATTTAAAACCGTTGGAAACGTAAATAGAATAGCTGTATTGATATTAAAGATAGACGGTATAATAGCTAGCTTACCTAATGTTTTATTCGCACGACTCTTACTAAATAGGAAGAGACAAATCGCAAGACCAATAGTCGCTCCACCGCCACCAATAAATACAAATAAATCTTTAAACGGTAATGTAATAATGTGTTGTAGGGTTTGTCCTGCAGCCACAGCTTCTTGGTTTTCTGTAGTAAATTGTAACCAAACTGGATCTACAAAAGCATTTAAAACTTGTCCCCCGTTAACTCCACAGAACCAAAAGAATGAGTTTACAATAACACATAAAATCATACCTGGAAGTGTTCCTGCAATTAACTTAAGCGGTGTTCCAACGATTGCACCTAGGAGTCCGTTGAGACCTCCTGCAACTCCTGCCGCTTCCAGACCTTTTAAGACCAAAGCCCACAAAACAAAAGTAGTAAAACCAGGTAAAAGAGCTGAAAATGATTTACTGACCACATCTGGAACACCACTTGGCATTTTTATCGTAATTCCGCGCTGGATAAACATACGATAAATCTCTGCTGTAACCAATCCAATGGTAATCGCCATAAACAAAGAAGATGCATTCAGGCTAGAAAATGGTATTGCGCCGCCAAATAACTGCTTGACCTGCTCCCCATTTTTATCATAAACCATACTTGAAAAACGAGGTGCCATCAATACAAAACTGGATAAGGCTATGATCCCTGCCGACGGACCATCTGTACCATATCCTTCCGACAACCTGTAGGCAATACCGAAACAAGCGACCAAGGAGATAATCGCTACTGTTGACTGATTCATAGTTGTCAAGATACTTAGCAATCCAACACTATTCAGCCAACTTGTAAAAGCCTCTTGAGGCCAACTGATTAGAATAAGAAATAAAGAGCCGACTAAAATCAAAGGCATTGCCATCATAAATCCTTCACGAATAGCTTTCAAATGCCGTTGGTTGCCAACTTTTTCACCAAACGGAGCGACTTTTGTTTCTAAAAACGCTAAAATATTGTTCATCACCGGAACTCATTTTTTTATTTTTTATAAATTAAATATACCACTAACAGAAAGCGTTGTCAATATATTTTTTGCTGTTTTTACAATATTTTTTTCTTTGTATAGAATAATAATTTTAATTGATTTTTTCTTATGTTTAATATAAAATAAACCAAAGGAGGAAACAAATGATTACAAAACAATCAGCCTTTTTACAAAATAGAGCCACTATACTGGAGTTTCTATATCGAAATCCAGCAACATCCCGTACAGATATTGTTAATGAAACAGGACTTACTCCAGCAACAACGACTAACATCATAAAAGAACTAAGTGAACAGGCTCTCATATACGAAACCGGTGATGAATTTAGCGAGTTTTCCGGATCTGGAAGACGTAGAAAAACTATTTCTATTACAGATAATATCCCATCTGTTGTTGGAGGTATTGAAATAAACGTCTTAGGTATCTTTCTCAGTCTATGTGACTTACAAGGGAAAACTCTTTTCGAGACAGAAATTTTGAATGAAGATTATCCTATTTCAGAAATCAATTCCACCATTACCAATATGATAAAAACAGCTATAGAGTACGTCCCTTTGGAGACAAAATTACTTGGATTTGGCTTATCGATACCTGGACATTATAACAAAGACTCCGGAAGCATCATTACAAACAACCCCATATGGGAATCGTTTAATTTATTAAATGTAATTAAAAATTTCAATTTTCCTTTTATTGTAAAAAATAATATCGATTGTATGGCTATAGGACAATACCTTTTTAATCCACACAATACCCCCGATAACTTTATTTTCCTACACGCTGGATTAGGTATTTACACTTCCTTTTTCACAAAAGAAAAAATAGGAGCCTCTAAAAATCCTTATATAGGAGAAATTGGACACACCATTGTCGAATTGAATGGGCAATATTGTGAATGCGGAAAGAAAGGTTGTTTACAAACATATATTTCGAATGCTTGGTTAATCAAACATGCTCAATTATTATTTAAAAATTCTCAACTAACTGTACTAAAAAGCCTTGTAAAGACTGAAAAAGACATTCATTTAGATACCCTTTTAACAGCTTACAACTTAGGCGACTCTGCTTTACGCCAACAAATTGATAAAGGAGTCAATTTATTGGCCACTTCTATTGCAAATCTTCTCCTCATCAATCCTGCTGATAAAATCTATATCAACAGTCAATTGCTTAATTATCAACCTTTCACTCATGAAGTCAGGGATAAAATCCAAGATCAGCTCCACTTCGTTCCCTTTACTCGTAATATAGAAATTGAAATTTTACCTTACAACAAACATCGTGGAAGTATAGGAGCTTGTGCATTAGCTATCGTCGCTTTTTTCATAGAGCATAGCAATGTATTACAAGATATTATTTCACCTTAATATATATTAGAAATCTATAGACCTGTTTAAATCAACTATAATCTGTAGTAAATATCTCGTATTTAAACAATATGAAAACAAGACGACTTCCATATAGGAAACCACCTTCTCGCTATGTTGAGTGATTTATATTAAAATAACTTTTCTTCTAGCTGCATTTCCTTATTGTAAAAACATTCATCATAACCCCCAGAACTTAAACAACGATTTTTATTCAAGATACATACTCATATAATAAATTTTATAAAAATTTCCGCTTTTTGTGCTTACAATTCTCCTTTATTAAATGTTGTTTAGCATATCTACACCATACTATTTTTACATCTATTGTTTAGCGCATATTATGTAGCACCACATAGTACTAAAGTCTCTCTCAAAAACGGTTATGTCTCTTTGAATAGGACGTTCTCACAAGAAAAGCATCTCCACGTTTCAACTTCATATGACTCAAAAACAATCAATTGATGATAAAACCTGTACCTAGATGTTTCGGTTCACAAAATGATGAAACTGTAAAAGTCGATGAAATTGATATTGGTAGTCAAATCAAGAAGCATTATAACTCTAAAAAGTCACAATATAGTATATTGAAATTGATATAGTAGACTGTGGTTTCTAAAACATTGTTATAAGCTAGTTTAAATTCCCTAATCAATTTGTACATTTTTATTTCATTTCACTATAGATGAGCTCATCTTCTGAAAAATATCATTCTAATTGCTGGAGTGCCTACATGAAAAGGAAAGTTAATACTCAATGAAAATCAAAGAGCAAACTAGGAAACTAGCCTCAGGTTGCTCAAAACACCGTTTCGAGGTTGTAGATGAGACTGACGAAGTCAGCTCAAAACATCGTTTTGAGGTTATAGATGAAACTGACGAAGTCAGCTCAAAACATCGTTTTGAGGTTGTAGATGAAACTGACGAAGTCAGCTCAAAACATCGTTTTGAGGTTGTAGATGAAACTGACGAAGTCAGTAACTATATATGGCAAGGCAATGTTGACGCGGTTTGAAGAGATTTTCGAAGAGTATAAATGCTCATGAAACAACAGATACAGGTATCAAAACTGTGACAAAACAAGTCCCTAAATTTACTAAAGACACTGCTCAACTTTACACCTGTAAATGGTTGTTGTATAATAAAGTTACAAAGATGTACGACCACACTGTTGTAAATCATAGTGTTCGCGAATATATTACTGATAGCATTTCTACAAATACAAGTAAAGGGATCGGATGAGATTCAAACGAAATATGTCAGTGTTTTGGCATTCCTAGCCTTAATATCATTTAAAAAATTGTATAGACAAAATTTTTCCCAATACAGACACTCGTAACAACTGCTTCATTTTTCTACCAACATATTTAGGAACGGGATAAGATACAAGAGGATCAATCCATAAATCAGTTCTATACCAATCTAAGACAAATAAGTTAAAAAAAACGATTGATAATAAGCAAATGGATTCCAAATTTTCTCTATCTGCTCATTTTAATAAACAATACTAGTGTAACTATCCTTCCAGTCAGAAACTTGTCAAATCACACCGAAAATTCTTCTAAAATTTATCTCGTTAGGCAATCAAGCAAAAACTCAACGATAGTACAAACATTATCATACAGAATTGACTTCCTAAATTATATACTTTAGTAAGGTTTTCGGATAAGAAAAAAGGTTCATTTTACATTTCTAAACACTCTTCTCTAAGATGAAAAACAGAATTTTTCGATTGTGATTTAAAGCAACAAGAAGATTTTCAATATCATCCTATAGATACGAGCTAATTAAGAAAAACTACATTTTTGAATATAAACTACAATAAGATAAACTAAATTTCATAGGAGGAAGACAATGGATTGGTACGATTATATGATACAGGCATCCAAACAATCACAATTCAACGCAAGCCATTGGTTTCGCTATTTGCGAAAAGTTATTTTTGAAGACTATTCTTATTTAACAAACCAAGATATAGAAAAGTTGCTAGACTCCAAAGAACTAACCCATTTTCAAAAAATTAGCTTGAAGTATGCCTTTCAAGAGCATACTCCAACTCATAAATATGTGATTTCATTAAATAAACCTGCTAAGTTAACCAATGTTCAAAAATTGATGGAGAAATACAAGCATGGATAAAATGAAACCGGTCTTCCAAGCCCTAAATAAGGAATTAATTCAGGAAAATCTGACTTTAACAATTATCTGTGTCGGTGGCTATGTCTTAGAATATCATGGTTTGCGTGCCACACAAGATGTTGATGCTTTTTATGACCAAAATCAGAAAATCAATGAAATTATTGCTCGTGTAGGAAAACAGTTTAATCTTAACACTCACGAAGAGTTATGGCTCAACAATCATGTTGCAAATATGAACAAACAACCTCCCTTAAGTTTATGCGAATCCTTGTACTCATTTGAGAATCTGACCGTTTTAGTAGTCCCTATTGAGTATGTGTTAGGAATGAAGATGATGAGTATCAGGGAGCAGGATTTAAAAGATATTGGTGCAATTATTAAATACAAAAACTTTCATTCACCATTCGATACCTTTAAATATTTAAAAGACATGGGATTTGATACTATTGACCTCTCTGTTCTCTTAGAAGGTTTTAGTTATGCTTATGGTATGGATTGGTTAGAAAAATTTTTTAAAGAAAATCAAGATAAACTTCGCGAATTTTATTAACAGTATCAAACAAGATGATTGTCAATTAGCCAGTCGTCTTGTCTTTATGATGGAATGAAATAAAATCGGAACAAATCACTTAGAGAATTCCAGTCAATTTCTAGCACTGTTTGAGCCGTCTCAGCGGACTATTTCAGATTCGGTCCACTATTCCTTCCCAAAAACATTGCATATTGCGTCGAAGGAATTGCTCACACTATCCCAAGCACAAAACCCTCAGTCGATTGACCGAGGGTTCCTTATTTCATTATTCAAGAACTTGATTAGCTCAACGCATCCAAGGCATCATCCATTGAAAGAACTTCGTGGAAGACACGTTGTGTCAATTCAGTTTTTTGTTC
>QWCZ01000937.1_pt1 | contig 11753 bp, 9 predicted proteins | sample 1972651 | NCBI WGS metagenome assembly QWCZ01 (sample SAMN09866695, study PRJNA288562) | Human oral metagenome isolate pre1_saliva, whole genome shotgun sequencing... | isolation source: mouth | host: Homo sapiens | place: USA: California
ATTGTGATAAATAGAAAACATTCTAAGCTACAGAACCTCTATACGCAGGCAAGAAGTGCTCTGTGGGGTCAACTTAAAATGGTCATTGATACGAAGGCCAAGGACCCAAAGGATAGTACCTGTGGCATCAAGGAGCACCAGTTGGTTACGTTTCTCAAAGCGGTTACGTTTGAGATTGGTGAGAAAATCACTCATTAGTTGAGTACCACGCATGCCAAGAGGAGTAAATCGATCGCCCTCCGCAACACGTCGTAAGGTCAAAGGGAAACGTATAGAAGAGGCATCAAGGTCGACGATTGTAGGATTCTTAGAGAAAGAAACGGTTAATGACGGGGCCAACGTCCGCTCTGTCAGTCGAAGAGAAAGTTGCTTATCATAGACATAACGCCCCGTCTCGGGGATAACAAGCGTGCGAGGCTCACCTCCTTCACGAGGTATAACCATAAAGAAACCACGGTCATGGGTGAGTTCATGCGTTGAAGAATACCATAACTGGCCTGTCTGCCCATCAAGATGTGCGACCATCTCCGTTATCTGAGAAGATGAAAAACCGAGTGGTTTAAGAATATAAAAAAGGAGGTAAGCGGGCGAAGGAAATGCTCGAACAACTGACAAATCAAGTTGGAAAGAATGATTACTCATACTACTTTGACTTACAGAACTATCCGAACTGAAAAAGTGAACAGCCTTTCTCAAAGTCGCATGAAGTGACTCCTGCACAATAGCATCTACCTCAGAGAGATGATTGGCAGTAGTAAGAATAGCATCCGTAACCGATGGATTAATCTCAGTCAACTGTGGAAGAACATTCAACCTAATCTTATTTCGCACCACATCATCCACAAGGTTAGTGCTATCGGTTACAAATGTAGATGCGTGTCGACGAAGATAATCCTCAATCTCTTGGCGTGTCACGCAAAGCAAGGGACGTATAATGTCATTCTTCCGAGGACGAATACCCATCAAACCACTTAGTCCAGTCCCCCGAACAAGGTTGATAAGAATCGTCTCTACAGAGTCTTCTTTATGATGTCCCACACAGATACCCTCAGCGTTTAAGGCTTCTTTCAATTGAAAGAAATAATGATAACGCAATTCGCGCGCTGCCATCTCAATGCTCACCTTATGTAAGTCAGCATAAGACTGTGTATCAAAATGGACTTTATGGAGCGGTGTATTCTCACATTGACATAGTTCTTCACAGAACCGTTCATCCCTCATGCTCTCCTCACCACGCAGCTGAAAATTACAATGAACAGCCTCAACACGATAACCTAACTCCTTGAGACATAGCAGAAGAGCAACACTATCGGCACCGCCAGACAGCGCTACTAAATAAAGAGCATCTACCCGAAGCAGATGCTCAGAGGCTATGAATCGTTTTATCTTATTCAACATAAAGGACCAACCCCTTCAAATACTCGCCTTCTGGATGATAAATATTAATTGGGTGATCAGCAGGCTGATGAAGCTGATGGAGGATGCGCACCTTACGACCAGCTTGTGCAGCAGCGGTGAAGACAGCCTGTCTAAAATTGTCCTTTGTGACTACCTGCGAGCAACTAAAGGTAAACAAGATTCCTCCGGGTTTAATCTTTTCAAATCCTTTGACGTTCAATCGTGTGTAACCACGCAATCCATTCTTCAACGCACTACGGTGTTTTGCAAAGGCAGGAGGGTCGAGAATGATAAGATCATACTTACCATCATGGTCGTCAAGATATTTGAAAGCATCCTCACAGATAGCCTCATGGCGTGAATCACGAGGGAAATTGAGTTCGACATTCTTGTTAGTTAGCTCGATAGCCTTTGCCGAACTGTCAACAGAATGTACCACTTCTGCCCCACCACGCATAGCATAAACAGAGAAGCCACCCGTGTAACAGAACATATTCAACACACTTCTTCCCTTAGCATAATACTCTAAGAGAGAGCGATTCTCACGTTGATCGATAAAGAAACCCGTCTTCTGACCCTTTAACCAATCAATATGGAACTTTAAGCCATTCTCAATCGCAATGTTATTGTCGGTATCTCCATAGATAAAACCATTCTCTTGGCCGAGTTCAGCCTTGTAAGGAAGGGTCGTCTCACTCTTATAATAGATACTATCCAACTTATCGCCCATTACCTTAACAAGGGCTTTCGCAATCACCTCACGGCATACATGCATACCTACAGAATGGGCTTGCATAACGGCTGTCTTGCCATACACGTCGATTACCAAGCCTGGGAGGTTATCGCCCTCACCATGAACAAGACGATAAGTAGTATTAGGGAACACCCCTACCGACGTGGGTTCTTCCCGAATAACACCAATCGCTTGGCGCACTTGAAGGGCCGCACTCAATCGACTCTCCCAAAACGTGTCATCAATCTTTACGTCGTGGAAGGAGAGAACACGGACGGCAATAGAACCTATCTGGAAATGTCCTACAGCAATAAATTTCTTGTCGTGCGTTAGGACACGCACTATATCGCCCTCTTCAAGTCCCTCTTCAATCTTGTTGATAGCACCTGAGAAGACCCATGGATGGAAACGAAGAAGACTCTCTTCTTTGCCCCTTTTCAAATATACTTGCTTATACATAAAGTTCCGTTTTAGCGTTTATCGTTTTCTTCTACTTGATGATCTCCGAATTACTTTCATGAACAAAAAGATTTATTTACATGATAAGAAATATTTTTCTTCACGATAAAAAATATTTTTCTTCACGACAGTAATCTACATAGATCCTATCATTCTGTTGTTACGTCCGCCTCCTTTTCGCTCTCTTCAACCGCTGGCTTCACCTTTGGAGGTACTACAATGAGCTCGTAATCACCACTGTGTTTTAGTTCGTGTAGCCGCTCGTAGAGTTTAATACACGTCCAAGCATCTGTTGAAGCATAGAGTTTCTGCTTATCATTCAACACCTCGTTCTCCCAATTCGATAGCTGTTCACGTTTTACGATACGCTCATGGAAGACATTGGCATAGAGTTTCTGCAGACTCATATCCTCTATTCCCAAAGATTTAACATAGTCTTGTAGGTCGATAAAATAACCCGGCTTGAAGTCAAGACGTTGATGCAACATCAGCATGTCATCACCCAATGAGAGACCAACCTTAGGTACCGTTGTATCTTCAAGGAAACTTTTAATACAATCAGGCACACCTATGAGGTTCAGTCGAAAGAGGAAGCATACCTCATGGTCGCAGGCCTGCAAGAGTGCAACCTTGCGTCGCTGTCCCTTCTTGAAGACAGGACGCGTCTCCGTGTCAATACCGATGATATCCTTAGAGAGCAGATAATTAACAGCCTTCTCAGCCTCAGCTTCATTCAAGACAACGACAATCTTCCCAGGGAAAGTAACCCTTGGTAACTGTGATATCTTACTTTTATCAAATCGATTGTATATTTTTATACTCATTTCAGATTGCATACTAACTTGCAAAATTAAAAAAAAAGTTTGAAAAACTATGCTTATGTGGCACTTATTTATTACTTTTGCAAGTATAAATGAATAACGATAAATGGCAAAGAAGAAATCAGAACGCAAGAGCAAAACATTCACCGAGGCACTCGGACTAAATAACATTATTAACGACAAGACGGGATTTGTTGTTGGACTCATCCTCCTTTGTGTTGCTATCTATATCTGTGTGGCTTTCTTTAGCTATTTTAATACAGGTGCAGCAGACCAGAGTTTAGTTACCGACTTACGCCCTGGCGAGGTAGAGAACGCTAACAGAGCCTTCCAAAACACTTGTGGTTCATTGGGTGCATTACTGTCATACGGACTCATCTCACGCTGCTTTGGTATTCCTGCCTTTATCATTCCTGCTTTCATTGCATTGTGTGGTATCCGAATGATGGGTGCCTACAAGAAGCTAAGTCTTATGAAATGGTTCATGGGAATGGCTTTGGTGATGATATGGTCGTCTGTAACCTTTGCGAAAGCCCTCACTCCACTGATGGGCAACCAAGTATATAATCCAGGCGGAGACCACGGAGCCTTCTGCGTTCAATACATGGAGAACCTTGTTGGAACGCCTGGTTTGATAGCCATCTTGGTGATTGTGATGTTAGCTTATCTCACCTACCTCACCTCCGAAACAATAACCGTTGTAAGAAAACTGATGAACCCCTTTGGCTATATCCGTGATAAGGTGAAGTTCACTGTGGTTCATGATGATAAGGGAGAGAATGTTAATGAAGCATGTGACGAGGAGGCCATCATTGGAGGAGAGCCTGTAGAGGCGTTAGTATATGACGACCCTACTCGTGCTGAACCTATTGACCTACCGACACAGCCTGCGACAGAACCACAAGAGCTTAACACTCTCTATACGCCAGACAGCAACGAGAAAGCGAAGAAGACAGCAGAGAAAGAAGCACCAGGATTTGAGGTTGAAGAAGAGAAGATTGAGGAGAAGGCAAACAGTAAGACGCTTGCTAACAACAACCTTCCGCTGACCCCTATTAATCCACGTGAACCTTTCACGAGATGGAAATTCCCTTCACTCGACTTACTGAAAGAATATAATTCTGACACGAAGACTAACTACGTTAGCCAAGAGGAGTTAGAAGCTAACAAAGACCGCATCATCAAGGTGTTGAACGATTTTGGTGTACAAATTAGAAGTATCCGTGCGACAGTCGGTCCGACGATTACGCTCTACGAGATAACACCTGCACAGGGTATTAGAATCTCTAAGATTAAAAACCTCGAAGATGATATTGCACTGAGCTTAGCGGCTATCGGCATCCGTATCATTGCTCCTATGCCAGGCAAGGGGACAATTGGTATAGAAGTCCCAAATGCTAAGCCGAACATCGTGTCTATGTTCTCTATCCTAAACTCACGTAAGTTTCAGGAATCAACGATGGAGTTACCGATTGCATTGGGTAAGACTATCACCAATGAGGTGTATATGGTCGACCTTGCCAAGATACCTCACTTGCTCGTTGCGGGTGCTACCGGACAGGGTAAGTCAGTCGGTCTGAACGCTATCATCACCTCCTTACTCTACAAGAAGCACCCTAATGAGCTGAAAATAGTACTCGTTGACCCGAAGAAGGTGGAGTTCAGTGTGTACTCTCCGATTGCTAAACCATTCATGGCGGCAGTAGAGGAGAATGAAGACGAGCCTATCATCACAGACGTTCAGAAGGTGGTAAAGACGCTGAAAGGTCTTTGTGTACTGATGGATGAGCGTTATGACCTACTGAAAGCAGCACGTGTCAGAAACATAAGGGAGTACAACCAGAAGTTCCTTAGACACGAACTGAACCCAGAAGAAGGACACGAATACATGCCTTACATCGTGGTTATCATTGATGAGTTTGGTGATTTAATTCTCACTGCAGGCAAGGAAGTGGAAATGCCTATCACACGTATCGCCCAGCTGGCACGTGCCGTCGGTATTCACATGATTATTGCAACACAGCGACCAACGACATCTATCATCACTGGTAACATCAAGGCGAACTTCCCTGGACGAATCGCTTTCCGCGTCGGAGCGATGATGGACTCACGTATTATCCTTGACCGACCCGGTGCACAACAGCTTGTCGGACGTGGTGACATGCTCTATCTTAACGGAGCCGACCCCGTTCGTGTACAGTGTGCCTTTGTTGATACACCAGAAGTAGAGAACATCACGAAGTTTATCGCTAACCAACCAGGTCCTGTTCGACCGTTAGAAATCCCAGAGCCGCTGTCTGAAGACGAAACTGGTGGCGGCGGTTCGCTGGACACACACAACCTTGACCCTCTCTTCGAAGAGGCTGCACGTGCTATTGTTGTCACTCAACAAGGTTCAACAAGTATGATTCAGCGTCGCTTGTCTATCGGTTACAACCGTGCTGGTCGTTTGATGGACCAATTGGAGAAGGCGGGCATCGTGGGTGTTGCTAAGGGTTCAAAACCTCGTGAGGTACTGATAAGCGACGAGGTGAGTCTTGACAATATGCTGACGGTCCTGCGTGGATAAGATGCATCACCAAATTGAGAAGTCTTGCTTATAAAGCCCTATCGCAAACTTGTCAGAACACTCAAGGGTAATAAATGTCTGTAAACAAAAAAGATATATCAACTGACTACGTTTCTATGTAGCAGCAGTTATCAATAATAAAAACAATAAAACGATGAAGCAAATTAAATATTTACTTTTGTTCGCAGCCATCTTTATGGCAAATAGTGTATTCGCACAGAATGCCAATCAGGCTAAGGCTTGTATGGATAAAGCTACAGCCAAAATCTCTAATTTAGGTGGGTTTACTGCTCGCTTCGAACTTTCCAGACCCGGTGCCGTTGGTAGGACATCAGGTACTATATCTGTGAAAGGTATTAAGTTTGTGGCTACTACCCCACAGACAACTGTATGGTTTAACGGTACAACACAGTGGTCATACATGAAGTCTACGAATGAGGTGAATGTATCAACGCCTACCGAAGCACAGCGTCTCTCAATGAACCCTTACGCATTGATGACCATGTATCGCCAAGGTTACGACCTCTCAATGACCAATGAAGGGGGTGCTTACGTGGTACACATGAAGTCAACCAACCCAAAACGTAACATACCAGAGGCCTTTGTGACTGTAAACAAAGCCTATCAGCTACAAAAGATTAAGATTAAGCAGGCTAATAAGTGGACGACAATTACCGTTTCTGGTATTCAGCGTAAGAACCTCTCAGATAATATCTTTACTTTCAATAAGAAAAGTCATCCCTCTGCTGAAATCATAGACTTGAGATAAATGACTTACTGGGAGGCTATTCAAATATTGCATAAGCACTTCTACCTGTCTGGTAGGAGAAATAAAATATGGCAAGCCAACAGCGTAGCAAAGTATATTTACTACGTGTTGGCTGTCTTTCTTTATGCTTATCTTGCATGGATAGGATGTGAATTGGCAGACCTCACCATCAATGATAATCTTGGAGGCTACCGATTCATCTATGCCCGGCTGCCGCTATTTCTGTTCATTGATTATCTTTTCAGATATACAACAGACCATCGGTTGCTGATGAATATCCACCCATATCTACTCTTACCACTACCTAAACATAGCTATACTGACTATCTGATTCTACGACAACTGATAGTTTTTAAGAATGTGAACCTTCTTTTTATCTGTATTCCCTTTGGTATTAGGACTGTCGTTCCAGAGTTAGGTGCAACGGCTATGATTGGTTATACAGCAGGACTTTATCTCTTTCTACTTATCAATGGACAATTCTTCCAGTTTACGCAAGTGCTGACGGCACGTGGACTGTGGTATTGGCTCATACCGATTCTTACCTATTTATCTATCGTCATCATAACTATCTTCTTCCCTTCTCCACAAGGTTACCTCCACCGTTGGGCAGAGATTGGTAATGCAATGATAAGAGGAGAGATAGGGATATATGCTGTTTTAGCATTGTTACTCATAGGAATGATATTGCTAAATCGTAGCGTCCTTGAACGTCGTATCCGCCAAGAGCAATACACGTCAGAAACTTCTAAAAGCGACAAGAATAATATCAATCTTACTATCTTCGACCGTTTCAATAAAATTGGAGAATTTCTAAAGATTGAGACTTGGAGTATACTACGCAACAAAAGACTCCGTTTGATATTCTATCTAAACACCTTCGGTATCTTTATATTTAGTCTAATCACAGCCTTTGATCCAGAGAGTGACATGGTAAAGAGTAACGGCTTTCTCTACTATAGCTTTATCGTCTATGGACTAAGTTCGCTCTCAAGAATCATGTGTTATGAAGGGAATTACTATGAATGCCTACTGATGCAACGTAATAGTATCCAAAACCTTTTGCTTGCAAAGTATTATTTTTATACAGCCTTACTATTGATTCCGCTGCTCGCCTTCCTCCCTTTAGCTCTAATTGGGAGGATAAGCTTTTGGACAATATTATCCTATGCCCTCTTTGCAGCTGGTGTTGCCTATCGTATTCTATTTCAGATGGCAATATATAATAAGGTGACTTTCTCTATGCAAGCTACACACACAGGAAAGAATGTAAACACGAATTATATACAACTTATCGTTACGCTCGTTACCATCATCAGTCCTTTCCCAATCACCGCATTAGGTACATGGTGGCTAAACCAACCTATCATCACCAACACCCTCCTCTCCCTCCTTGGTATCTTCTTCATTTCCACCCACCGCCGTTGGCTTATTAGTATCGCCCAAAAGATGAAAGACAACCAATACGACCAACTTGAAGGCTTTCGAAGAAGCAGATAAAACAAGTTACTATCTGCTGGGACACAAACTCAAGATGCCTACTCCACTAATTTATAAGAATAGACAACATCCCTCTCCACTTGAGAATATTGATTCCCAAGCCCTATAAACGACACTTACCCTTACCTGTACTATCCCCTGACCATCTATAATTTCGTTTCTTCCCCACCGCCCACTTGTATCATTCTGAGATTCAATAGAATAATAGGAGTTATGCTTAAGAATTACTTTTTATGACAAAAAAACTTACCAAAGAACAAAAACACAAGTAACGAAAAGACCGCTTGACAAAGGATAAGACTAAATCAACCAGTGAATGTCATCAACTATAAATCATTCTTTAGCTACAAAGAGCTACATTCCTTTATTCATAGCATCTTTACTCGAAGTAAGTTTTTATAACTTGTATGACGTGAAAATTATAAAAACTACTCATGAATTAAAATATTTTTCAATATTAACAAACAAATTGAATATATTTTATTATCTTTGCATCTATAGTCTTAAACATGATACACCGATATTATAAGGAGTGTATATTCCTTAATAAACGATGTCTGACTGAGTGACAAGCCACCCATTACCTAAAATATAAAACCCAAACAATGACCAAGATAAAGACACTGACCATACAGTTTGATACTCCCTTACGACGCTCAGAAATCCCATTGTTCCGTGGAGCTATTATTGCCGCAATACCGTCAAGCAATATCCTATTCCATAATCACGATGGTACATCCCTACGCTACTCTTATCCCCTGATACAATACAAGCGTATTGGTGGGAAAGCCGCCATCACTTGTATTGGTAAGGGGATTGATGCAATGGAAGAACTTTTTGTAAATGCCAACTATACCCTTAAAATTGGAAGAAGAGAAATAGATTTAAAAATAGAAAGTATCAAAGCTGAAGATGTCGATGTAAGTATATCTCCATCTCCCATCTCTTATCGCATTCACGAATGGCTCCCATTAAATGAAAAACATAACAGACTATTTCATTCAACTGAGAGTGTCGTTGAAAGAGTACGGATTCTTGAGCAAATTTTAACAGGCAACATACTTTCGTTGCTGAAAGGTTTAGATATCTTTATCGATTTCCAACTACAGTCCGTTATTACAGATTTCACTATTAGAAGTCCAATAATTTATAAACATATAAAGCTGACAAACGTCGATCTCTCATTTAATGTGAATATAAATCTACCACAACAAATAGGAATAGGTAGGCACAGCAGTATGGGAGCAGGAGTATTAACAAAGAAATAAAAAACAATCTATAACGTATGGCAAAATATTTATACGGAGCATCCGTGCAAGGAATCCAACAGTTTATTTTCCAGACAAACGAGCTGAAAGATATTGTTGGAGCAAGTGAATTAGTTGAGTTCATCTGTACAAAACTTTTCAAAGAAGTTGTTGGGAACGGGTGGAAAGAAGCAAACCAGGTAATCTCGGCAGCTGGTAATGTGAAATACATATTCGAAGACAGAACTGAATGTGAAGAAGTTGTACGCAACTTTCCACGTCAAGTAATGACCAATGCTCCAGGGATGACAATCAGTCAGGCCGTAGTAGAGCTCGAAGATAACTTTATAAAATCTATAAATGAATTAGAAGGAAAACTGAGAAGTCAACGAAACAAGCCCTGTAAGAGTATTACTGCTGGCAGACTTGGAATTAAACGTTCGCCACAAACAGGTTTTCCGATAACAGACATGGAAAAAGGTGTAGGCTATGATTCATCCACGTATGCGAAAAGGAAGCATAACAGAGTTATAAAGTTATGCCAGAAAAGCTTCGGTGATGACGTGGACCTTAAACTATCATCTATTCCTTTTGACGTAGAAAAGATTACAGGTAAAAATGACTGGATTGCTATCATCCACGCTGATGGAAACGGGTTAGGAAAAGTGGTGCAGAAGATAGGACATCATATTGAAGATTTCAAACAATTTTCTAAAGAACTAAACAAAGCTACTATTGCAGCAGCTAACGATGCCTTCAAAAAAATAAAACCCGAGAACGGATGGGAGAAGGATATTATCCCTATCAGACCAATTGTCTTGGGAGGTGATGACATGACCGTTATTATTCGAGGAGAACTCGCTATCGAATACGTGACAGAGTTTATGAAGAGATTTGAACAATATAGCAGTGTTGGTGATTTAAGTCGTATCCTGACGAAAGCTGGTATGAAACGATTGACAGCCTGTGCAGGTGTAGCCTTTATCAAATCATCCTATCCATTCTATTATGGTTATGCCTTAGCAGAACAACTCTGTAAATATGCAAAGAAGAAAGAGACAGCCACAGTAATATCAAGTTTAATGTTTCACAAGGTTCAAGATTCATTCGTTAAAAGCTATGAGGACATAGAACAACGTGAACTAAAGACATCAAATGGTAATTCTTTCTGCTTTGGCCCTTATTATCTCAATGAAGGAGAGGAGCCAAACGGCTATTACACAATAGAGAAGCTGACGTCATTATGCAAAAAACTTGACGAAGAAAAGAATGAAGGAATAAAGACCGGAATTAGACAGTGGCTGACACTTATGCATGATGATGAGGGGAAAGCATATCAAAGACTGAAACGACGGCATTGCGGTTCAGGACTCGCAGCAGGTGCTGACACCGACGAACTGGTCATTAAAGACCGTAAAGGACTCCCTTACGTTCCAGGCCGAACAATAAAAGGCTTATTGCGTGAAGCAGCAACGATGCTTAGCCAGTTCATAAGCATACCAGAAGAAAGCATCAACAGGCTTTTCGGCAAAAGCGGAGATGCTACAGACTTTGGCTGTAGAAGTGAGGTTTCATTTACCAATGCAACGCTTGATGAGGGTGAAAAAAACTACATAATCAGTAATAAATTAACCGAACATCTCTATATGTCCGTTGCTTCAACGGCTATTAAAGCCGACGGAATAGCGAAAGACCATTCCCTCAGGAAGATTGAAACAACTATTCCTTGCAGTGTACATGGTATAGTAATGAATGTCAACGACCAAGATATAGAATTATTGCTCCAAACCTTCAAGTGGGTTAAGAGATTGGGGTTAGGACGAAATCGTGGTTATGGTCGATGCGAAATAACAAAAGAAGGTTAAGCTATGGAAAAGATACAATTTAAGTGTGAGTTGCTTTCAGACATCGTTCTGAATGACTCATCTGCAACAGAAGGAAAAAGAAGGAGTTTAGACTTTATCCCTGGAAACAATTTCTTAGGAATTGCTGCAGCACAATTATATGAAAAGACAGATGAAGCTGCATGGAGTATATTCCATAGTGGACACGTTCGCTTTGGTGATGCACATCCATCAATTAACAACAAAAGAGGATTACGTATCCCAGCCTCTATCTTCCATCCTAAATTGAACGGTATGGAAACAGGTTGTTATATTCATCATCTAACAAAGCAAGATGCTAATATCAGAGCAATGCAGCTGAAGCAATGCCGAGAAGGATTTTATATATTCAACCAAAATTACCTTGCAACACA
>QWCZ01001165.1_pt1 | contig 11732 bp, 16 predicted proteins | sample 1972651 | NCBI WGS metagenome assembly QWCZ01 (sample SAMN09866695, study PRJNA288562) | Human oral metagenome isolate pre1_saliva, whole genome shotgun sequencing... | isolation source: mouth | host: Homo sapiens | place: USA: California
ATGCTTATACAGAAAATTTTATAGGCTCTTCAGCACTTAGAGATTATGATGGAGTTAAAGATTTTCAACATTCTTATCCTACAAAAAATGAAATTATAAATCCATTTCAAAATTATATTTATATAGAAGGTATTTTATTTGCAAGAATAATATGGGAGATGGGAGAATTTTTAATTCCACCATTTCAAATGAAAATTGATATAAACGAAAATAAGATATTTCCTTTGAGAGAAAAGTGTAAACTTCTATATGATAATAGAGGAGAATCTTTATGTTATTATCTTCCTATTGATGATTTCAAAAAAATACTTGCATAAAATTAATTAAATTTTAGTTATATGCTGGTACTAAATGATAAAATATCATATATTATTTTTATTGCTCCATTAATGCACTTGAAAATTAATTTGATAAAAAAATAATTTAGTTTATATATCTATCTTTTGGATATGATAACAGCATTTAAAAGATTCTATATACTGGATAAGGAAGCGAAAGAAAAATGACAATAAGATTTTATAAAAATAGCTCTCTATATAGTGAAATTTAAAGTTTAAAACACTAGGGGTATATAAGATATAGGCTAGGGGTTTTGATTCAAAAAAACATTGTTAAATAATGCTGCTGGATACAGTAAGAAAACAGCTTACAGCATAGGGCAAAGGTTATTGAAAAATGTTGAAGTTGAAAAGACTATTGATAAATTAAGTAAAAATATAGCTATTAATAATATTATGACAGCCAAAGAACGTCAGGAATTTTTAACAAGCCTAATATTAAATAATGATGTCAAGGTATCTGATAAATTAAAGGCAGTGGACTTATTAAATAAAATGACTGGTGAATACATTCAAAAGGTTGAGGTAAATGGAAATGTAAGAACAGATGATCCATTTAAAAATTTAACTACAGAAGAACTAAAAAGAATTATTTTTGATAACTGATAAAATTTTATTGCCATATTAAAAATTATGAAGCTAACTTATAACCTTAAAAACTCCATTAATTCTATCATATAAGGCTATTTTATATTTTTGCATATAACTGGTATTATATGTAAAAAAATTATTTACCATTAAAAAAGTTGAATAACATATCATTTTACCGATAGTTTAAAAAATGCTATTTTTATATTAATTTTTTATATGATAAGAAAAAAGCCTTTTTCATATTCTGAACATAGAACAGTATATATAAAATATATAATAAGATATTTAAAAACTATAAAAAGATATAAAATTGACATTATAAATTATATAATATATAATAGAATTGTCATATGATACTGTAAGGGTTGGAAAATAAAGTATTAAATTAAGTCTAAGTTAAAGGCACTCAATTAATGGGTGCTTTTAATTAAATGGAGGTGTTAAAATGATAACTATTATAAAAAGAGAAAATGACACTGATGATTTAATTCTAATAACTGCTAAGAAATATAATGAAATACTTGAAGAACTTAAAAAGTTTCAATATTGGCAAGAAATAGACAGAAGGATAGAAGACTTACAAGCTGGTAAAGGCGAATTTCATGAACTTATAGAAGTAGATGATGAATAAGTTCAAAGCTTTTAATTAAATGGAGGTGTTAAAAATGTATGATGTTGATAAAATAGCCAATTGGTTTATTTGGTATAATGAGTATATTAGAGATTTTGAAAATGAAGACACAGATGATATAACTAACATGAAATTACAAAAATTGCTTTTTTATGCACAAAGTGCTTTTTTAGCTATAAAGGGAGTACCTTTATTTAATAATAATATATTAGCTTGGGAGCATGGCCCAGTTATCCCAGAAATTTATGATAAATTTAAAATTAATGGTAACAAAGGTATTACAGAATATAACGAAAATGATTTAAAAGATATTTCAAAAGATGATGTAAATCTATTAATAGATGTTTATAATTTATTTGGTGAATATTCAGCATGGGGCTTAAGAAACTTAACACATTCAGAGAATCCCTGGAAGACTACAAAAAGAAATGATGTTATAGCAATTGATAAGATGGCTAGTACTTTCAAAGAAAAATACCTAGAGGCTTAAATTATGGTATTACATAAAAAAAATAATAAAAAAATAAAGCTTGTAGATTCTAAGATAGAAGAATATCCAATTTTTTGTTTTAAGTATTTGACATCTAATAAAGATTATTCTTTTAAATATTTTCAAAACGATAAAGATTTACAGTATTCTAAAGCAATAATACTCGATGATATAATAAAACTTCAGGGTAAGACTTGGTTAACTTTAGGTATGGAATCTAAAAAGACAGGTTTTGAAACTATAGCATATAATCAGTTAAATTTTAGACCTGCTAATTTAGACTTGTCTAGTGATACCAAGTTGATAGTTTTTAGAATTAATAGTCAAAGCTGGAGATTGATAGGTTATAAATCTGATAACTTTAAAGGCGTTTTACATGTTATAGGTTTTGACTTTAATTATTCAGCATATAAGCATTGAACAAAGACAATGTTAAAAATTAATTTAAGCTTATGATAAAGCCACTCATTAACTGGGTGTCTTTTTTTTATGTAAAATAAAATAGGTTCTTTCAGAGTAAAAAAAGTTTATGCGGGTCTTGTGAGTCCCAGCCATCACCTAGATATGATAAAAAAAATATTTTATTTCTGTTCCGAATTTCAAATATGACCTTATAGCATAGTCCTAAAAATCATTTCAAAAGTTTTTAGGTGTAATTATATAGCTAGGTCATTTAAAATCGTTTATACAGCTTTTTAGAGTATGGGTATTTTTTAATATAATGGAAGCATAAAACTAAACTATCATATACCAACGAAAGCGGAAGTTTACACCACCCACAAAAATTTTAATAACCCTGCGGAACTTTTCGCCACCCCTAAAACTAAGCCTCTATCATATTTACAATAAAATTTTATAGTATTATAGACAAGCTTTCAGTGTACAAAGTATCGTATTATTGATACTGACTACACTAATTTATATCGGTAAATATCGGTGTTATTATTTATTGGATATGATAGAAGCTATATTTTACTTGTTAGGAAATGTTGGGAGTACCTGCCCACAAAATTGTGGTGAGCAGCTGAGCACAAAAAAGTGCTGAGTAAACTGGGAGCTAAACGCAAAAGTGCATTGAGCTAGATCCATTATTGGACTAAGTAATAACCTAGATTCACAAAAAAGTGAAAGTAAGGTTTTATCATAACTTAACAAAAATATACAATAAAAAAAAGCACTTTAATTATTTGTTAGAGTGCTTTTATATTTTTTTTGAAAGGTTTAAAGTCATTCAGGAAGAAATACAAGACGGAAAAATTTCCTGCTTGTTTAACTGATGTAATTTCTGAATCGCTGAAAACGATTCAGGAGTTTTGAACGAATTTAATCCGTTCAGGAAGTTTGAATCAAAAATTCTGATTCAGGATCTTATTTACTGGTTGCTCAAAAAAGAGCGGACAATGAACTCCTAATATATTCAAGGCTATGTTTGATATAGGGTTTATTTCTTTTTAGGTTTATCTAACAATTTCTTTTTAAGTTCTTCTATTTCTTTTTGTTGTAATTTTTTTAGCTCATAGTAACTGATGTTACTTAATTTATTAAAATTTTTATCAACTTTAGTTCTCATATAAAAATCATCTAAAAAGGCATTTAATAATGGTTCTTCATATTTTTTTAATATTTCACCATACTCTTTACTTTCTAAAAAATCTATTTCTTTTTGATTTGTTTCATTTAATGTTAATATCTTATTTTTAATAAGAGAATCAAAAAAATTAATAATTAAATTTTCATAGTCAATTAAAAAACATTCACTTTCTGAAATATAAGTTTTTTGAGTATTATTATCTTTTATAATTTCATATTGTTCATTATATATTGTTTCTTTAAAAGAAAAAGTATAACCTAATATCTTATATATTTCTTCAAAATGATTTAATAATTTATTTTTTTCAGTGTCATCTAAAACATTGTATATCTTTAATAATTCAAAAAGCTCTTTTTCTTCTAAATTTAATTTGTTTGAAAAAAGATGTAAAAATTTTTCTGGAATATTCTCACCTTTCTCATATCTTTGGATTGTTTTAACATTTAAATCAGTTAACTCAGCTATATCAGTTTGTTTTAAATTTTTCTTTTTTCTTATTTCTCTTAATTTGTTACCTAAATTCATATTTATACTTTTCATTTAATATACACCTCTTTTATTATTATACATGAAAAACATAAAAAAAGACATAAAAAAAAGTATAAAAGTAAAAAAAGATAAAAAGGACTTGACAAAAGACTTTTTTAATATTAATATAAAGTTAAAAAAAGACATAAAAAAAGACATAAATAAAAAAAGGAGTGATTAGATGAAAGTAAACTATAAAAAACTAATAACATTAATAGGTGGTAAGTGCTGGAGTGTAAAGGACTTAGTAAATGAAGCTAAGATTCAACCAAAAGCCTATTATGACATCAAAGCAGGAAAAGACACATTAAATATTAAAACAGTTGGTAAGATAGCCAAGGCTTTAGATGTTGAAGTAACAGAACTTTTAATATTAGATTAACAGCTATTGCTCAAAAAAGAGCGACAGTTCAAGAGGGGTGATATATGGAGTTTGAAAAGATAGAACGTTAAGAGAAAGCGACCAAGCAAAGATTAAGATTAAATAAGGTGGTGTTATATGGAGTTTTTAAGCAAGGAAAGTATAAATAGCAAGGAACTATTGAAACAAATAAATATATTTAGAGAAATGGAGTACAAGGAAAAAGAAGTTAATAATATATTAACAGAAGCCGAAAAGAAAAGGGGTAAATTTGTTAAATTAGGACATGACACACTATTAAAAATTATAAAAAAAGAATTTAATTTAAAAATAGATCTCGAAAATATTTTCGAGATGTTAAAAGATCGGCAAAATATTTTGCCAATGTTTATAGATGGAATTTTTATATCAACTTATAAAGATAGCTATGATAGAGAACAAATAATGTTTATTCTAACGATAGACCAAGCCAAACAAGTATTATTAAGAGAGTCTAGAATTGTTAGAAGTAAAGTTATAGAATACTTGAATTTACTTGAAAAGAGAATTAGACAACTTGAAAGGAAAAAAGGAATAACAGCAAGAAAAGAAGAAACAGAAGCCATAAAAATGTTATTGGAGTATGGAAATATACCAAAAGAAAAACACAATTTATATTATATGACTTATTCAAAACTGCCTTTTATTGCCTTAGGAATGAAAAGAGTTGAAAGGGATAAGCTACCTGCTGATGACCTGGAACTAATAAAAGAACTTGAAAACATTATTGAAAAGATAATTTTAAAAGGTATTGTTAAAAAGTTAGATGTTAAAGCTATTTACAAGGAATGTAAAAAGGCTTGTATTGATTCACTGGTAGATATAGAACAAAAATTAATTAGTTAAAGGAGCTGGTAAATGATTAAGAATATTTATATTGATGGCTTGTTTATGGCTCTATCATACGAAGCCACTAAGGTATTTATTAATAAAGATTCTGTAATTATTAGTTTTAAAAGAGAGGACCAGGAAGAAAACAAAGAGATACTAGAATTAATTGAAAACTTAGGAATAAAGGAAGTGATAGGAGATTATAGCATTACATTAAATTTTGAACTTATGATACTAGAGATTCACAAAGGCTATAAGTTTAAGATGTTAAGAAAATTAGGCAAAGATGACATAGATAAGATATGGACTATAGCAATGGTTGACATAGATACTTTAATGACTAGAGAGGTGGAAGCATGAACATTTTTATAAGAGGTACATTTGATGAAGTTATACAAAAATTAAAAGAGTTAGTAGCTCAAGAAAATAAAGGAGTGACTACCAATGGAAAATAAATTTGGATATAAAAATATGATTCAAGTACCTGCTAGATATGATTTAAGATTCAGTGAATTAAATACAATTTATGAGATAAGAGATCTATGGAAGATAATAGGACTTGCTTATAAATTAGGTTTTAATCGTGGTATAAGATACCAGAAAAAAAGAAAAAAAGCCTCAATTAATTCTAACAGCGACCAAGCAAAGAATTGATTAAATAGGCTTTTCTATAAAATAATTATACTATAAAGCTTGGTAAATGTAAAGAGTAAAAAAATGAAGCTCTATAATAGTCTAATTTAAGCTTTTAAAGGGCTTAGATATATAAGACATAGGCTATTTTTAAAGGGGGTGTTATATGATAGAAGCTTAATGCAATACATTAAAAATTAAAGGGATAATATGAATTCATTAACATACAAGGGATCAGTAGCATCAGCTAAGGAAGTTATGCCTGCAGGGATAATATGAATTCATTAACATACAAGGGGGGAGTCAAAAAAAGTTTTTAGACTTTGGTTTGGATACCGCTACCCCTCTATTTTCTGGAGAAATTGCCAGAAATGAAAATTTTAAAAAAAGGAGTTGATTAGATGGGTGATGGCACTGATAAGAAAAAAGAAGTTAAAAAAAAATTATATAGAAAACATCATTTAATTTTTACAAGTAAAGATTTATATGATGGTTTTAATTTATTAATATTTATGGCACAGTATGAGGACGATATAATAATAGATGATACTATCATAGAGTACACTGGTAATTTTTTTATATATCATATCAAATGTTCATACAACCTACCGTTAAATTTAGCTGTCTACAAAGACCAAAACGGGACTGTAATAAATGTTTTTTTTACTAAAGGAGTTGAAGCTATATGAAACAAGTAATATATTTTGAATGTTATGAATACTATGAGCTTTTGAATGATTTTATTGAAGTTTTGGAAAAAGAAGATATAAAAGTACTAGATATTATCATAGGTATTAGAATTTTAAAAACTGGAAGTAAGGTAACACATACATTGATACTAGATTCAACTTGTAAATTAACAGTCGATATTATCCAAGAAAAAGATACAAGCGATATTATAGGTATTTCAATTTCTGTAAATGGTGGTGATATTATTGAATTTTGAAAAAGCATTCAGAGGCTTTTATAAGTCAGTAGGAGACAAAGGAAAAGAGCCAATATTAAAATATAAGACCGATGAGCAGTTAAAAGAATTTAATAATAAAATTGTTGGATACAATGAAGCTAACGAACAATTTGAAAGTTTTGTAGGTTATTTAGCTGATGATTATGTCCTTGTGGATCTAGATAACAAAGATTCACAAGGTGGATATGATAGCAATAAAACAGAATCAAAAAAATTAATAGAAATATTAGAGCATTATGGCATTAATACGCCGATAGTTGAGACACCTCACGGACACCATTTTTATTTTAAAGTTAATGATTATCAAAAAGAGAACTTAAAAAGTGTATCAGGTGTTTACAGTCTTATAGGTTTAAAGGTTGATTATAAGCTAGGAAGTAAAAAAGGGTGTGCTTGTATGAAAGCACTAGGAGAGGTTAGAAAAATTATAAATGACACCTCAGGAATTTCAGGGCTACCTGCTTTTTTATTAAATAATAAAGTTCTTAATAATACTCTTAAAGAGCTGGAAGAGATAAAGGGTACTACTGGGGGGCGTAATTCTTTCATATCCAAATACAAATATCAATTATTAAAAAATGGTTATGATGAGTTTATAACTTATCAGGTACTAGAAATAATTAATAATTTTATATTTGTAGACCCTTTACCAATGCAAGAATTAACGGTACTTATGAGGCAAGAACATATTGAAACTGAAAAAGATACATCAGGGCTAAACAATGATAGTTTTTTATACTATACAAATAATGGCAAGCTAAAGGTTAATACTTATAAAATGGCTCAAAAGTTAATAAATGATTTTTCTATCATAAATATCGACAATTTTCTTTATTCATACAATGGACAATATTATAAAAAGTGTGAAAAAGAAGACATCGAAAGGGCTATCCTAAGGCTCCATAAAGATATAACAATGAATGAATTAAAAGAAGTATTAAAAAAGATTCAGTTAGGAGCTGATAAGAAAAAGGAAGACCTAAACTATATCGCTCTTAATAATGGAGTATTTAACTTAGATACAAGAAAGCTAGAGCCCTATAGCAAGGATAAAATAACAATAGTTCATATGGATATTATCTATAATGATGATGTTGATATCATAACTGGAGAGCCAATAGGTACAAACATAAAAAATTATATGATGGAGCTAGTCCAAAATGACTATAATTTGTTTTGTGTATTGTGTGAGTTCTTAGGACAAGCATTATATAGAAAAGAAAACATATTACAAAAATGTCTTATCATAAAAGGGGATAAAAGCAATGGAAAAAGTAAGTTTTTAGAAATATTGATTAAATTTTTTGGTACTGAAAATGTAAGTACCTTAGACTTGAAAAGGTTTGAACAAAGGTTCGATTTATTTAGTATAGTTGGTAAAATGGTTAATATTGGTGATGATATAAGCGGGCAATATATCCCAGATAGCTCTAATATTAAGAAAATTATTACATCTGAAATGTTACCAATAGAGAGAAAAGGACAAGACTTATTCGATTATAAGCCCCGTATTATTTGCATTTTTAGTTGTAATAATTTACCTCGATTTGATGATTCAACTAAAGCAATTAAAAGGCGTTTGTGTATCCTGCCATTTGAAAATACTTACAGACCTGAGCTTAATAATATTAATCCTTTCATTGTAAAAGAAATGACAACACCAGAAAATTTATCGGAGATATTTAGCTGGTCAGTATGGGGCTTAGATAGAGTATTAAGAAATCATAAGCTTACAGATTCACCTAAAATAATAGAGCTTGTGGAAGAGTTTGACAAGGACAATGATCCAATAAGAACATTTATTGAGGACATGGCAGGAGATACAGAACTAGATTTAAAAGGTTATTTCAATATGAAAGATACTAAGGAAGTTTACACAGATTATCAAATTTGGTGTAATAATAACGGCTACAAAGAAATGAATACAACTAATTTCGGTAAACAGTTAAAACAGCACATACCAGATTTAAACAAGGAGAGATACAGAAACAATTTTAAATTATCATATAGATTCACTTTATAAATAGTATTAAAAAAACAGTAATATAGTACTAATAAAAAATACAAAAATTGACTGTAACATTTAATTAGTAGGAACATTATTTTGGTATTAAAAAAATAGTATAATTTGACTTAAAAATATTAGTATTAAATGATAAAAAATATAAAATTTATTCTTTTTTAGGGAGTACAAAAAATATTTGAAAACAAAAATATCAAAAACTAATAACAAAAATGATTCTATCTAAAAAATAAAAAAGTTCCTAGTAAATGTTAAAAGTTCCTAGTAAGTTCCTACTAAAATTGAGTTAGTAGGAACAAAGCCAAAGATATATAATATCTTAATTTAATCTTATATTGTTCCTATGTTCTTATTAAATATATAAATCTATTAAGAAATAAATAATAATATATATAAAAAAATAAAAAAATATATGTATGTATATATATAAGAAAATAGCAGTTTAGTAGGAACAGGAACATCACATATAAAAAAGTATTGGTATTAAAAGTAAAAAATATGTTCCTACTATAAAAAAGCCTAAGAACTTTAGTAGGTACACCTATTATAAAATGTTGGTATTAAAGAGAAAATGAAAGGAGTTAATAAAAATTATGCAAATACAGATAAATGGAAAAACTATCAAAGAAACTGATTTTAACGGTAATACAGAGAGATTATTGGAAGAAATAATATATGAATTTTTGAATAATAATAAGATTGTAATGATGGCTAGATTAGAGGTTGTATACGAAATGTTAGTTGGATATACCAAAAGTATAACAAAAAATATCTTTACAACTCCGTTTAATTTTGCAGAAGTGAAAACAGACAGGGATAAGTTGGAGCTAGTCATTGAGCAATATAAATTCACTAAGTATTTATTAAGTGGAGCAAAAGGAAGCTATGAAAGTTATTTAGACCAGCTGGAACAATATGAAGTATTTAGCAAAGACAAGGCTATAATGACTATGATAGATTATAAATTAGCTAGGTTTGGTAATGAAATTTTTAAAGAGATGGGTATTGAAATAGTTGATAGAATAGACAAAGGTTTTATAGTTAAAGATAATAGCAAGTATATAAATTAAGCCTCTATCATATCAAAGGAGTTGATTAAATGAGAATGTTAAATGTTGATGATGTAAAGAATTTATTAAAAGTTAGTAAGCCAAAAGCTTATGAAATAATAAGAACACTAAACACAGAATTAAAAGACAAAGGTTATTTGACTGTACAAGGTAAGATTAGAGAGGACTATTTGCTTGAAAGAATGGGGGCTTAATTATATGCCTGCTGAAAAGGAAAAATTAAAAGGTGAGTACACTGGAAGGTGGAATGCTAGATTCACTATAACACTCATAAATAATAAAAAAAAGAGAATATTTAAGAGAGGTTTTAAAAGTAAAAAAGAAGCTTTAGAATATGAAAAAAATATGATATTAGATAATAGCCTAGGTTCAAATATTCAATTTAGAAAGATAGTAGATAAGTACCTAGAATATAAAAAAATGAGAGTGAAAGAAAGTTCATTTTTAAATTTAACGTCAATTTTTAAAAATATCACATTTTTTGACAATTTTATTTTATCTGAAATAACACCTAAAATAATATCAGATTTTCAAAATGAGCTAATAAAGACATATAAGCCCAGCACAGTAAAGATAATCAATATAAACTTAAGAATGTTATTTACCTGGTGTGTTAGATATAGAAATTTATCAAATAATCCATTTGATATGGTTGAAAGATTAAAGATTGAAACATCAAAAGAAATAAATATAATTACAGTCGATGAATTTAATCAAATAGTGGAGCAAGTCAATAATGAAGACATGAAGCTGATGTTTAAGCTACTTTTTTGGACTGGCTTAAGAATAGGTGAAGCTAGAGCATTAAAGATCGATGATATAGATTTTGAAAATAAGACTATATCAGTGACAAAAAATTATACTAAATTACATGGTAAAGAAAGTTTAACAAGTCCTAAGACTAAGAGAAGCAATAGAATTATAAGAATCGATGATAAATTAGTTGAGGATATAAAAGAGTATTTAGACAAGGCATTATATATAATTGATGATGACTTTATATTTAGGCATCAAAAGACTAGCTACACTGCTAAATTTAAAAAGGTAGTTCTAAAGGTTCTAAAAAAAGATTTAAGAATACATGACCTAAGACATAGCCACGCAAGTTTTTTAATCAATAACGGTGTTGATATCCTGCTAATATCTCAAAGGCTAGGACATAGTAACATAGCTATGACATTAAATGTTTATAGTCATTTATATCCTAGCAAAGAAAACGAAGCCATAGAACTAATTAATAAAATAAAGGGAGTTTAAAAACTCTCTTTTTTTTCTGCTCCACTTTTGCACCATTTTTTATAAAAAAACATATAATTTTACACTTTATTATAAATACTGAAAATACAAAGTCTTGAAAATATTAGAAATAAAAATTTATATATTGAAAAAAAATACTTGCATAAATTTAATTATTAAGTTATAATCAAATTAATAAAATTATTCAAAATTATATATAAAATATTAGATATTTTGAAAATAAAAATATTTTTAGAGAGGAGGTTATATGAAAAACAACATGTTATTACCTAATTTTTATGGTGTTTTTGAAGTAAAAAGTGCTACTAAAAATAGACTTAGAATGGAAATAGAAAAGTTAAAAAATAATAAAGTTGAGATTGCAAACTTAAAAGAAAATCTG
>QWCZ01001167.1_pt1 | contig 11720 bp, 8 predicted proteins | sample 1972651 | NCBI WGS metagenome assembly QWCZ01 (sample SAMN09866695, study PRJNA288562) | Human oral metagenome isolate pre1_saliva, whole genome shotgun sequencing... | isolation source: mouth | host: Homo sapiens | place: USA: California
CTAGAGTATTACCAGCAGAGGATATGCCGTTCTTAGAAGATGGGACTCATTTAGACGTTGTTTTAAACCCTCTTGGAGTGCCTTCTCGTATGAACATAGGACAAGTATTGGAAGTTCACTTAGGTATGGCAATGAGAACATTGAACGGTGGAACTTGTATTTCTACACCAGTATTTGACGGAGCTACAGAAGAACAAGTAAAAGACTATTTGGAACAACAAGGTTTCCCAAGAACAGGGAAGGTAACTTTATATGATGGAAGAACTGGAGAAAAGTTTGATAATAAAGTTACAGTTGGAATAATGTATATGTTAAAACTACATCACCTTGTTGAAGATAAAATGCACGCAAGAGCTATAGGACCATATTCTTTAGTAACTCAACAACCACTTGGAGGTAAGGCTCAATTTGGTGGACAAAGACTTGGAGAAATGGAAGTATGGGCTTTAGAAGCTTATGGGGCATCGAATATACTTCAAGAAATGTTAACTGTTAAATCAGATGATATTACAGGAAGAACTAAAACTTATGAATCTATAATAAAAGGTGAAGCAATGCCAGATTCTGACCTACCTGAGTCATTCAAAGTTTTATTGAAAGAGTTCCAAGCATTAGCTCTTGATATAGAATTGTGTGATGAAGAAGATAATGTTATAAATGTTGATGAAGAAATAGGATTAGATGAAAATCCTACAGAATATTCACCACAATATGAAGTTGAAATGGTAGGACTTCATGAAATAGATGAAGAAGCGGAAGATATAGAATAGACGAAGTATGTTTCATTAAGGAGGATTAATAATTAATGGGAATAAGAAACTTTGAAAAAATAAGAATAAAATTGGCATCTCCTGAAAAAATATTAGAATGGTCTCATGGAGAAGTTACAAAACCAGAGACTATAAACTATAGAACTTTAAATCCTGAAAGAGACGGATTATTTTGTGAAAAAATATTCGGGCCAACAAAGGATTGGGAATGTTCTTGTGGAAAATATAAAAGAATGAGATATAAAGGTCTAGTTTGTGAAAAGTGTGAAGTAGAAGTAACAAAAGCCAGAGTAAGAAGAGAAAGAATGGGACATATTACTCTAGCTGCTCCAGTATCTCATATTTGGTATTCTAAAGGAAGTCCAAATAAAATGTCTTTAATAATTGGATTATCTGCAAAAGAATTAGAATCAGTTTTGTATTTTGCGAGATACATAGTAACTTCGAGTCAAGAAAATACAGTTGAAGTAGGGAAAATTCTTACTGAAAAAGAATATAAACTTTATAAACAATTGTATGGAAATAAATTTGAAGCCTATATGGGTGCTGAAGGGATATTAAAACTTCTTAAAGATCTTGATTTAGAAGTTTTAAGAGAAGAATTAGAGAATGAGTTAGTTGATGCTAATTCGGCTCAAAAAAGAAAAAAATTAGTAAAAAGATTAAAAATAGTTAGAGATTTTATATCATCTGGAAATAGACCTGAATGGATGATATTAAAAAATGTCCCAGTCATTCCAGCAGAACTAAGACCCATGGTTCAATTGGATGGAGGAAGATTTGCAACTTCCGACTTAAATGACTTATATAGAAGAGTTATTAATAGAAATAACAGACTTAAAAAATTATTGGATATAAAAGCTCCAGAAATAGTTGTAAAAAACGAAAAAAGAATGTTACAAGAAGCGGTAGACGCTCTTATAGATAATGGTAGAAGAGGAAAGCCGGTTGTTGCTCAAAATAATAGGGAATTAAAATCTTTATCTGATATGTTAAAAGGAAAACAAGGAAGATTTAGACAAAACCTACTTGGAAAACGTGTGGACTATTCAGCAAGATCTGTTATAGTTGTAGGACCGTCTTTGAAAATGAATCAATGTGGTATTCCAAAGAAAATGGCTCTTGAATTATATAAACCATTTATAATGAGAGAACTTGTAAAAAGAGAATTAGCAACTAATATTAAAATGGCTAAAAAATTAGTTGAAGAATCTGATGATAAAGTTTGGTCAGTGATAGAAGATGTCATTCAAGACCATCCAGTTCTTTTAAACAGAGCTCCAACTCTTCATAGATTATCAATTCAAGCATTTGAGCCAGTATTGATAGAAGGTAAAGCAATCAGATTACACCCATTAGTATGTTCTGCATTCAATGCTGACTTTGACGGTGACCAAATGGCAGTACACTTGACTTTATCACCTGAATCAATAATGGAAGCAAAATTATTAATGCTAGCACCAAATAATATAATATCTCCATCAAATGGAGAACCTATTGCAGTTCCATCTCAAGATATGGTAATGGGTTGTTATTATATGACAAAAGATAAAGTTGGAAGTATGGGAGAAGGAAAGTTATTCTCTAATATAGATCAAGTTATAACAGCTTATCAAAATGAAAAAGTGGGAACACATGCTTTGATAAAAGTTAGAATTGGCGAAGAAATGATAGAGACTACTCCTGGAAGAGTGTTGTTCAATGAAATTTTACCTTTAGTTGATAGAGATTACTCTAAAACTTATGGTAAGAAAGAATTAAAAAAATTAATTAAATCATTATACGAAAAACATGGATTTACAGAAACAGCGGATTTAATAAACAGAATTAAAAACTTTGGATATCACTATGGTACGTTTGCAGGAGTATCTGTGGGTATAGAAGATTTGGAAATACCAAAAGAAAAGAAAGTTCTTTTGGATAAAGCAGACCAAGAAGTGGCTCAGATAGAAAAAGATTATAAATCTGGAAAAATTATAAATGAAGAAAGATATAGAAAAACAATAGAAGTATGGTCAAGAACAACTCAAGCTGTAACAAAAGCAATGATGGACAATTTGGATAAGTTTAACCCAGTGTATATGATGGCGACATCAGGAGCCAGAGGTAATACTAACCAAATGAGACAGCTTGCCGGAATGAGAGGTAACATGGCGGATACACAAGGTAGAACCATCGAAGTTCCTATCAAAGCGAACTTTAGAGAGGGACTAACAGTATTGGAATTCTTTATGTCATCTCACGGAGCTAGAAAAGGTCTTGCCGATACAGCATTAAGAACTGCCGATTCAGGATATTTAACAAGAAGACTTGTTGATATTTCACACGAAGTTATTGTAAATTCAGAAGATTGTCATACAGAACAAGGAATAGAAGTTGAAGCTCTAGTTGGTTCTGATGGTAAGATAATCGAAGAATTAAGTGAAAGAATAAACGGTAGAGTATTAGCTGAAGACTTAACTCACAAAGGTAAAAAAATTGCTAAAAGAAATACTATGATAGGTAAGGAATTACTAAAAACTATCGAAGAATTAGGAATTAAAAAAGTAAAAATTAGATCACCTTTGACTTGTGCTCTTGAAAAAGGTGTTTGTCAAAAATGTTATGGAATGGACTTATCGAACTACAATGAAATATTACTTGGAGAAGCTGTTGGAGTAGTTGCAGCTCAATCAATTGGAGAACCAGGTACTCAGTTAACAATGAGAACCTTCCACACTGGAGGGGTTGCAGGAGCTGCAACAGTAGTAAACTCTAAAAAAGCTGAAAATGGAGGAGAAGTTTCATTTAGAGATATTAAAACAATTGAAATAAATGGAGAGGATGTTGTTGTAAGCCAAGGGGGAAAAATCATCATTGCTGACAACGAACACGAAGTTGATTCTGGATCTGTAATAAGAGTAAAAGAAGGACAAAAGGTAAAAGAAGGAGATGTTCTTGTAACATTTGACCCTTATCATATACCTATAATTTCATCAGAAGATGGAAAAGTTCAATATAGACATTTTACTCCTAAGAGCATTAGAGATGAAAAATATGATGTACATGAATATTTAGTTGTAAGATCTGTTGAGAGTGCTGATTCAGAGCCAAGAGTACATATACTTGATAAGAAAAATGAAAAATTGGCTACATATAACATTCCTTATGGAGCATATATGATGGTTAGAGATGGTGCAAAAGTTAAAAAAGGAGACATCATAGCTAAAATCATTAAATTGGGAGAAGGAACAAAGGATATCACTGGAGGTCTTCCAAGAGTCCAAGAATTATTCGAAGCTAGAAATCCAAAAGGAAAGGCAACACTTTCAGAAATAGATGGAAGAATTGAAATTTTACCAACTAAGAAAAAACAAATGCGTGTTGTTAATGTAAGATCGTTAGACGATTCAAATGTATTTAAAGAATATTTAATACCTATGGGAGAACGTTTAGTAGTAACTGATGGATTAAAGGTAAAAGCTGGAGATAAGATAACAGAAGGAGCGATTTCTCCTTATGACGTTTTAAATATCAAAGGTCTTGTTGCAGCAGAACAATTTATACTTGAATCAGTGCAACAAGTATACAGAGATCAAGATGTTACTGTTAATGATAAGCATATAGAAATTATCGTTAAACAAATGTTTAAAAAGGTTAGAATAGTAGATTCAGGAGCTTCTTTATATCTTGAAGATGAAGTATTAGAAAAGAGAATAGTAGATCTTGAAAACAAAAAACTTCAAGAAGAAGGAAAAGCACTTATAAAATATGAGCCAGTAATACAAGGTATAACAAAGGCTGCTGTAAATACTGGAAGTTTTATATCAGCTGCATCATTCCAAGAAACAACAAAAGTTTTATCTAATGCTGCTATAGAAGGTAAAGTTGACTACTTAGAAGGACTAAAAGAAAATGTAATTTTAGGTAAGAAAATACCTGCTGGAACAGGATTCAACAAATATAAAACTATAAAAGTTAGATATAATACTGAAGAAGAAGCAAAAATTGAAGAAGATGAAGAATAAAAATTAAAATAGAGAGGACTGAGATTCTATGAGAAGTATGACAGGTTATTCCAAATTGAATTATGAAGATGAGAATTTTGTAATTAATATGGAAATAAAAAGTGTAAATAATAAAAATCTTTCCACTAAAATCAAACTTCCATATAATCTTAGCTCTCTTGAAAACTATATTCGTTCAGAGATTGCTATATTTGTTAGTAGAGGTTCAATAGATTTTAAAATTGAGTTTGAAGATAAAAGAGAAAGTTTACAAGAGTTAAAATATGATGAAAATTTAGCAAAATCGTGTATGAATATTTTGAACAAAATGGAAAATGATTTTGATGATAAATTTTCAAATAAAATGGACTTCTTGATAAGGACTTTTAATGTTATCTCAAAAAAAGACTTAGAAGTGGATGAAGAAAAATATAAGATTGTAATAGATGAAAATCTAAAAAAAATATTGAATGATTTTGTTCAAACGAAAATTGATGAAGGAAATAGACTAAAAATATTTTTTAAAAACCAACTAAATATTTTAAAAGACCATCTACTAGAAATAAAAAAATTGAGACCTCAAGTTGTTGAAAATTATAAAGCAAAATTATTAAATAATATAAATTCTATTAAAGCAGATATTGAACTAAAAGAAGAAGATATTTTAAAAGAAGTTTTATTATTTAGTGATAGAGTTGATATTACAGAAGAAATCTCAAGGTTAGACAGTCATTTTAAACAACTAGAAATTGAGTTTGAAACAGATAAAATTTCTCTTGGGAAAAAAATTGAATTTATTTTTCAAGAAATTTTTAGAGAATTTAATACTATGGGTGTAAAAGCCAATATGTATGAAATCTCTAAAATAGTTGTTGAATGTAAAAATGAACTTGAAAAAATGAGAGAACAAATAATGAATATAGAATAAAGCAAAGAAGGAGAGAGTTATGTCTTTAGGTGCTTTATATGTTGTATCAGGTCCTAGTGGAGCTGGTAAATCAACTGTATGTAAAATGGTTAGAGAGATGTTAGGGATAAATTTATCAATATCAGCTACTAGTAGACAACCAAGAGTTGGTGAGCGAGAGGGAGTTGATTATTTCTTTTTAACTGCTAAAGAATTTGAAAAGAAAATTCAAAATGGAGATTTTTTAGAGTATGCAAATGTTCACGGAAACTATTATGGTACTTTGAAATCTGAAGTTGAAGAAAGATTAAAAAAAGGTGAAAAAGTAATATTAGAAATTGATGTTCAAGGTGGAGTTCAAGTAAAAGAAAAATTCCCTGCAGCAAATTTAATATTTTTTAAAACACCTAGTAAAGAGGAATTGGAAAAAAGGCTAAGAGGTAGAAATACTGATAGTGAAGAAGTTATACAAGCAAGGCTTAAAAATTCGTTGAAAGAACTTGAGTATGAAAAAAAATACGATAGAGTTGTTATAAATCACGAAATTGACCAAGCTTGTAGAGACTTGATTAATATAATTGAAAAATAGGAGATAATCATGAAAAAGGATATAACTTATGATGAATTATTATCTAAAATACCAAATAAATATGTACTAACTATAGTTAGTGGAGAAAGAGCTAGAGAAAGAGCAAAAGAAAGACAAGAAAGAAAAGGGGAACCATTACCTCTTACTAAATATGAGAAAAAAGATACTGAAATGAAAAAAGTATTTAAAGAAATTTTAGCAGGAAAGGTTGGATATGAAGACTAAGGTATTAAGTTTTATCGTTATTCTAACATTATTCTTAATTTCTTGTGGAAAAAAAGAAGTACAAAGATTTGAGGAGTCGAGATTTTTATTTGGAACATACATAAAAATAATAGTCTATGATTCAGATAAGGATTTTGCTACAAAATCCATAGACAAAGCTTTTGCTGAAATTCAAAGAGTTGATGAGAAGTTTAACAGTAAAACTGAAGGAAGTCTAATCTATAATTTGAATACAACAGATAATAAAACTGTAAAACTAGATGAAGAGGGACTAAAATTATTCGATGGTGTTAGTAAGGCTTATGAAATATCAGGTCATAAGTATGATGTAACAATTGCTCCACTTCTAGAATTATGGGGATTTACAGAAGATTCGATAGAACTACCAAATTTAAAACTTCCATCAAAAGAAGAATTGGAGTTTACAAAAAGATTTGTTGATTATGAAAAAGTTAAAATTTCGGATGATGGAACAATGACTTTGAAAGCTCCTGTGAAGGAAATTGATACGGGCTCTTTCTTAAAGGGTTATGCACTTGCAAGAGCAAAGGAAGTTTTACAGGCAGAAGGAGTAAAAAGTGCTTTTGTAACAGCTATCTCAAGTATTGATATTATTGGAGAAAAACCAGAAAATAAGCCTTGGAAAATAGGATTACAAAATCCACAAGATCCTAGCAAAATATTGGCAATTGTTTCTGTAAAAGATAGAGCAATGGGAGTTTCTGGAGATTATCAAACTTATGTTGAAATTGATGGGAAAATGTATCATCATATCTTAGACAAAGATACAGGTTATCCAATAGAGGATAAAAAAATGGTGGCAGTTCTATGTGACAATGCTTTTGATGCAGATTTGTATTCAACAACATTTTTCTTGATGCCTATTGACAAAGTAATTGAATATGTAAATTCAAAAGAAAATTTAGATGTATTAATAGTTGACAAGGATATGAAAATTATAACAAGCAAAAATTTTAAGTATGAGGAACCAAAAAATTAAAATAAAAACTTGTAAATATAAATAAATTAAAATATAATAACAGTTAATTAATTTTATTTAAAATAAAAAATGGAGGGAAAAAGAAAATGGATTTATTAACACAAGTTATGTACATTGGTATGGCTGCTGGAATAATATCTCTACTTGCAGCATTTTACTATTCAAAAAAAGTAGAACACTATGAAATCAACATACCTAAAGTACAAGAAATAACAGCGGCAATAAGAGAAGGGGCAATGGCATTTTTAACTGCTGAATATAAAATCCTTATTGTTTTCGTTGTAGTAGTAGCAGTAGCTTTAGGAGCTTTTATAAGTGTACCTACAGCAGGAGCATTTGTTTTAGGAGCAGTTACATCTGCAATAGCAGGTAATGCTGGAATGAGAATTGCAACTAAAGCAAACGGAAGAACAGCAATAGCTGCTAAAGAAGGAGGACTTGCAAAAGCTCTTGATGTTGCATTTTCTGGAGGAGCAGTTATGGGGCTAACAGTTGTTGGTCTTGGAATGTTCATGTTATCTTTAATCTTATTCGTATCACAAAGTGGTGCAATTAGTGTAAACGATGTTACAGGATTTGGAATGGGAGCTTCTTCAATAGCATTATTTGCAAGAGTTGGAGGAGGAATTTACACTAAAGCTGCAGACGTTGGAGCAGACTTAGTTGGTAAAGTTGAAGCAGGAATACCTGAAGATGACCCTAGAAACCCAGCAACAATAGCTGATAACGTTGGAGATAACGTTGGAGACGTTGCAGGAATGGGAGCAGACTTATTCGAATCTTATGTTGGATCAATAATAGCTACAGTTACTCTAGCATACTTATTACCAGTTACAGAGGTAGAAAAAGTTGGATATGTTGCAGCACCTATTTTAATATCAGCATTTGGTATAATTGCATCTATCATAGCAACGTTAACAGTAAAAACTAATGACGGAAGCAAAGTTCATGCTAAACTAGAAATGGGAACAAGAATTGCAGGTATCTTAACAATAATTGCTTCTTATGGAATTATTAAATATTTGGATCTTGGAATGGGAATGTTCTATGCAATAGTTATTGGATTAGTTGCAGGACTTATCATAGCTTACTTCACAGGAGTTTATACTGATACTGGTAGAAGAGCAGTAAATAGAGTATCTGATGCAGCAGGAACTGGAGCAGCAACAGCTATTATAGAAGGGTTAGCAATAGGAATGGAATCAACAGTTGCTCCTTTAATAGTTATAGCTTTAGCAATAGTTGGAGCATATTCAGTAGCACCAGAAGGATTTGGAATTTATGGAATTTCAATAGCGGCGGTTGGAATGCTTGCAACAACAGGAATGGTTGTAGCAGTTGATGCTTATGGACCAGTTGCAGATAATGCTGGAGGAATTGCTGAAATGTCTGAATTACCACCAGAAGTTAGAGAAACTACTGACAAACTAGATGCAGTTGGAAACTCAACAGCAGCAGTTGGAAAAGGATTTGCAATCGGATCTGCAGCTTTAACAGCTTTATCTTTATTCGCAGCTTATAAAGAAGCAGTTGATACATTAACATCTGAAAAATTAATAATAGATATTACAAGTCCAGAAGTTATAGCAGGATTATTCATTGGAGGAATGTTAACATTCTTATTCTCAGCTTTAACAATGACAGCAGTTGGTAAAGCAGCTATCGAAATGGTTGAAGAAGTAAGAAGACAATTCAGAGAATTCCCTGGAATTATGGATAGAACTCAAAAACCTGATTATAAAAGATGTGTTGAAATTTCAACTCACTCTTCATTAAAACAAATGATTTTACCTGGTGTACTTGCAATAGTAGTCCCAGTTATTATTGGATTATGGTCAGTACAAGCTTTGGGTGGATTACTTGCAGGATCTCTAGTTACTGGAGTATTAATGGCTATCATGATGGCAAATGCTGGAGGAGCTTGGGATAATGGTAAGAAACAAATCGAAGCAGGATACAAAGGGGATAAAAAAGGTTCTGACAGACATAAGGCAGCAGTTGTTGGAGATACAGTAGGAGATCCATTCAAAGATACATCTGGACCTTCATTAAATATCTTAATTAAATTGATGTCAATAGTTTCACTTGTATTAGTGCCACTATTTGTAAGTGTTATGTAAGATAAATTAAATAAAATTTTTAAACTCTCTCAATTTTTTGAGAGAGTTTTTTTATTCTATAGGAAAGTATAAAATTAAAGAGGTCAAATAAAAAGGTATTGAAGTATCCTTTATATAAAGTGATTTATGATGAGCCCAACCTGGAATTAACAAGTTTTGTATTTAGAGAAATTATGAGAACTTATTTACTCTTATGGGGTCTTGGATTATAAGAAATGGAAAAGGAGAAGTACTAGGGATTTATTCGCTTATACCTAATATAATGGAGGTGGATAGGGATAATATAATTAGATAAAATTTAACTTGTGATAATCTAAAAATTATTATGCATTTGATAAATGTTTGGTATATAATTATAAGCGAGAAATTTACTTAACTATTAGAAGGTACAAGAATGATTCTATTAGATACAATGACAGAAAATAAAAATGCTTTATATTGATGGGGGCGGCAACTTGCTTAAGGCTATGTAAATTCATACCTTTAAATAAATGTATAATTAAGGAATGATGAGAAGATGTATATATTGGAATTATAACAAAATAGTTATTCAAAAGATTTAGTAGTATTCGATTCTTTGGAAGAATTGGAAAATGAATATGACGATTTGTTGAATGATGAAATTATTTTGATAGAACTCCTTGATAAATATTCTTTAAAATAGTAGATTTGTTGACAAATTTGAAGTTGTAAGGAGAAATAGAGACAGATGAAACCAATAAATGATATTTTATGTGAAAAACTAAATCCTAGAAGTGGAGTTATCAAAACAAGTAGTTCTAATGATGAAGATAGAATTTATTTCGATATAAGTTGGGAGGGAGATTTCCATTTTATAGTTACTGGTTGGGTGCATTACGGGTGGTATTATGTACAAAGAGATAAACAATGTATATCGCCATCTTATGTTTATAAAAAAATAGATGATAGAGTGTTATCTGTTATGCAGCACATTATAGATGAAATTGAAAATGGGAAATATAACAACAAAAAAACTGAAAAAGAAAAAATTAAACAGGTTATTGAAAAAAGAAATCTAACCTCCTTTATGAATAACACAAAATGGAAAGAACTGATAGATTCCATCATGGAGAACATGAGAGACATCCCAATACAATATAAGACGTTTTTTGATGAAGAAGAGCCTAGCATATATTGGACGATTGACGCTGATGAACATTTTTTTCATATGAATATGAGAATTGTTGAATGGTTTAAAATTAGAAGTAAATTTGAGAAAGTTCTTGGTCAAGGACGTTTAATTAAGCCAAAGATAGGTGTTACTGATAAAAAATCAGAAATAGAGTGTATGCTTAATAGATTTAGTATTCCTTATGAATATGATGATGTTGAAAAATGTTTTATTATTTTTGGATATAGATGATAAACTATCTACTATTGAAGTAGCATCTGCTAAGACCGGCTCGATAATATCGGAATTTAATAGAATGATAAAAGAATGTGAAAGAGGAAGTATAGACATTGTTCTAACTAAAAGTCTTAGTCGCTTTGGACGTGATGCTAGAGAAAGTTTAGAAGCTGTTAGCAGAATAAGAGTAGTAAGGACAAGAATTATCTTTGAGAAAGATAAGATAGATGTAGAGACTGTTAAAGATGAATTCCTGATTAGCATAATTGAATCACGTGAACAAGCAGAAAATGACTGGAGAAACGAAAATATACGCTTGGGTTTAAAATACAGAGCCGAGGATGAAATATCTGGACTATATAATAGAGGATGTTTCGGCTACAAAAAAGATAAGAATGGGATAATTTCAAGTGGAATAAATTGAAACAGTTCAACTAGAAATGGAACTGCGTAGTAATGTAGAAGTGGGGGATCGAAAATCTCGAGGAAAGAATAAAAAGTATAGTTCAAAAACAAGTGAAAAGGAGAGCCTAAATGAATTGTAGAGGGAGTAAAACAAGACAAAGAATTGTTAGAGATTATGAAGTTCAGCCTGAAGTACATATTAAGCTGTTAGCAAATCAACAAAAACATAGTGATGCAGGAGCAATTATTGAAGATGAATATTATGTATTTAGTGCTAAGCATAAAACTGATGGCAAGAAGGAAGTTATTCAGTGTGGCATGGGTGCGGCAAGAGATTTTTTAGAACTAA
>QWCZ01001168.1_pt1 | contig 11716 bp, 10 predicted proteins | sample 1972651 | NCBI WGS metagenome assembly QWCZ01 (sample SAMN09866695, study PRJNA288562) | Human oral metagenome isolate pre1_saliva, whole genome shotgun sequencing... | isolation source: mouth | host: Homo sapiens | place: USA: California
ATACGGTCAATACTTCATCTTATCTTTTTTTAATTATTTTCTCCATCTCGCTGTCTGATAAGGTTTTTTATTTCGCTACAAACCTCCTCCGGTTCGGAACTCACCCACCTCTCTCTTAATCTGCTTCCCTTTTTCTGTCATGTGGCTTGAAAATAACCAAAAGACAAATTTAGTCAGCAAACTGTTTTTTCATTCTCTCCCGACGCTCTTGCGCCTCTACGGATAAAGTGGCCGTCGGTCGCGCCATCAGCCGTTTCAGACCGATAGGCTCTCCTGTATCAGCACAGAACCCATAATCACCCTCATCTATATTGCGGATGGTTGCCTGTATTTTACTAAGGAGTTTACGCTCCCTATCCCGTGTACGAAGTTCCAATGCATACTCTTCCTCCTGCGTAGCACGGTCGGCAGGATCGGGGGCTGATTCATGTTCCTGGAGGTGTCCTGTCGTAACAGATGCATTCTCTATGAGTTCATCTTGCATTTTAACCAGCAATTCGCGAAAAAAAGCCAAATGATCGTCATTCATGTAATCATCTTCAGGCCCGTTCCAATTTAAAATATCTTGTTCTGTCAACTTTGCCATAATGTATCTCTTCTCGATCCATAGCAAAACAAAGCATAAAATAGCTTTATTTTATTGATTTTTATAAAAGTTATTGCATAATGTGTTTTTAAAGAACGCGCATGATAACATGTTTTGAATTTAAGTTTTTATTTTCTTTCCATTATTGATATTGCTGTTCCATTTCCTGTGAACGGCGCACACAGGCACAAACGCCTTCTTCTATCGCTTCGACAACGTGATGGAGGTTGAATGTTTCTATTGCTTCGTGCGTTGTTCCGCCTTTCGAGGTTACCTTTTGGCGGAGTTGCCCAAACTCTTCCCCCGTCTGTTCCGCAAGAGAAACTGCGCCTTTGAATGTTGCCAAACTGAGTGCGCGAGCCTCTTCTGCATTAAAACCCTGACCGATGGCGGCATTCTGCAAAGCATCCAGCAAATAAAACACATAAGCCGGCCCGCTGCCGCTGATGCCGGTAATGCTGTGCATTTGCGCTTCCTCTTCCAACCAAACGGTCAAACCGACTGATTTCATCATTTGATCGGCAATTTTGCGGTCTATTTCGGATACCTCCGTACCGGCATACATACCGGATACGCCCAGTCCTATTTTCCCTGGCGTATTCGGCATAACCCGGACAATGCGGCGTGTTCCCCCGAGGTAACGGCTGAGCGTATCAACCGACAATCCGGCTGCAACAGAAAGCACCAATACACCATTGGTGCGGATATTTTTGCACGCGGCTTCCATATCCTGCGGCTTGACGGCAAGAATCAAAACATCCCCCGAATGCAATTCCGGCAAGGTTGCCGAAGTTTCGACCCCCAACTCTTTTTCCAAACGTTTGCGTTTTTCCGCACCCCGATTGGCTATATGGATGCGGTATCCCCCTTGTTTAACCAATCCGCCTGCGATGGCCGCCGCCATATTGCCGCCGCCGAGAAAATAAACATTCATTATTTCTACCCTATTCAAAATTACCTTACTAAATTCATTCCCAATTTTTTTACCATCGGACGCGCTCGGACAGGCTGTTTCGCCGCAACCCCTGCTTTTCCAAACAGTCGAATCCTTCTTGCCTGAAGGTTTCGATTAAAGGCTGTTTGTCGCGTGTACGCCAATCCAACCCGCAGGCTTCAAACTTCCCTATTTTCCTGTAAAAGTAAGATCGTCGTGCGGATTCATATTCGTTTGCCCTGACAGAACGATTGCCGTCTGAAAGCGGTATCTCGTAGTCCTCTAAAGACGGCGGACTCTCGCCGCCAATATCCCAAAAATCGATGGCGGCAGGTTTTCTCGGCTTACACCAGCCGGACAGGGATGAACACTCATACCAACCCGCCAACTGACAGCCGGCTACCGTAAACATAAGCAATAACGCCATTGCCGTATATTTTATTGCCCGAATTTCCATCATCCCCTTTTCCCGAAAATCGCGCTGCCGATACGGACGTGTGTCGCACCGCACTCAATGGCGGCAGGCATATCGTCCGACATCCCCATAGATAGCACGTCCGCCTTAACGCCAGCCGTATTGAGATCAGAAAGCAGTTTCCGCATCGTTTGAAATTGCGCCTTCAATTCCGCTTCGCTGCCGCCGGCTTTGGCGACGCACATCAAGCCGCGTACGACGATATTCGGCAACTTCGCCACTTCGACCGCAAGCGCGACCGCTTCTTCAGGCGCAACACCGTGCTTTGCCGCCTCGCCCGCAATATTCACCTCGATACACACCTGCAAAGGTGGCATTGAGGAAGGGCGCTGTTCGCTCAAACGGCAGGCGGTTTTCAGACGGCATACGGTATGCACCCAATGCGCGCGTTCGGCGACAAATTTAGTTTTATTGGACTGCACATCGCCGATAACATGCCACACAATGTCAGGCAAATCCGCCAATTCTTCCGTTTTACCGTACCACTCCTGAATATAGTTCTCGCCGAAATCACGCTGTCCGGCAGCGTAAACTTCGCGGATGCCGTCTGAAGGGAAAGTCTTACTGACGGCAATCAGGCTGACAGAATGCGGCTTCCTGCCCGCCTGCAGAACCAATTTCCCGATACGGTCGGACACCTCCCGATAACGCTGTTGCAACACCGTCATAGATTATCCCCTATTAAAAATGATTAAACGGTTGAAACCCCTCCAGTCAGGACGGTAGAATCAGGGTTGTTAGAACCATTCCAACCAATCGAAACATTATACTAAACAGAGCCGCATTATGCAGATTACCGACTTACTCGCCTTCGGCGTTAAAAACAAAGCATCCGACCTCCACCTGAGTGCGGATATGTCCCCCATGATCCGTGTCCACGGCGACATCCGCCGCATCAACCTTCCCGAAATGAGCGCGGAAGAAGTCGGCAACATGATCACCTCTGTCATGAACGATTACCAGCGCAAAGTTTACCAACAAGATTTAGAGGTGGACTTTTCATTCGAACTGCCCAACGTCGCCCGTTTCCGCGTCAACGCCTTCAACACCGGACGCGGGCCTGCCGCCGTATTCCGCACCATTCCCAGCACCGTCCTTTCCCTGGAAGAACTAAGGGCTCCGCGCATTTTCCAAAAAATTGCCGAATCTCCGCGCGGCATCGTTTTAGTAACCGGTCCGACCGGTTCGGGCAAATCAACCACACTTGCCGCGATGATCAACTACATTAACGAAACCCAACCGGCACACATCCTGACCATCGAAGATCCGATCGAATTCGTCCACCAAAGCAAAAGATCCCTGATTAACCAGCGCGAACTGCACCAACACACCCACAGCTTTGCGAATGCCTTGCGTTCCGCACTGCGTGAAGACCCCGACGTTATCCTTGTCGGCGAGATGCGCGACCCCGAAACCATCGGTCTGGCACTGACTGCCGCCGAAACAGGGCACTTGGTTTTCGGTACGCTGCATACAACCGGTGCGGCAAAAACCGTCGACCGTATCGTAGACGTATTCCCCGCCGGAGAGAAAGAAATGGTGCGCTCCATGCTGTCAGAATCGCTGACCGCGGTCATCTCCCAAACCCTGCTGAAAACGCGCGACGGCAACGGCCGTGTCGCCGCACACGAAATCCTCATTTCCAATCCCGCCGTCCGCAACCTCATCCGCGAAAACAAAATCGCGCAAATCAATTCCGTCCTGCAGACCGGACAGGCAAGCGGTATGCAGACCCTGGACCAATCGCTGCAATCACTCGTCCGCCAAGGCATGATTACCCCCGAAGTTGCGCGCAAACGCGCTCAAAACAGCGAAAGCCTGGGCATCTGACAAACACTGCCTTCAGACGGCAACATACCCTAAAACACCTTCCACGAGGGAAAACACAATGAGCGAAAACCAACTGCACGACATCTTAAGCGAAATGGTGCAGGTTTATTCACAAAAAAACCAAACCCGCATCGAAACCCCTGCAAAAATCGGCACGCACCTCCATCCCCTGCTCGACCGTATGTGTGAAGAAGCCGAAGCGCGCGGCGCATCCGACATCATTATCAGCAAAGGCTTTCCCCCATCCTTAAAAATCAACGGCACCCTGACCATACACCCCCACAAGGCGCTGACTGAGGAAGAGACTGCCGCTATTGCAGAATCGACCATGAATGCCGACCAGTTGGAGACCTTTATCCGCGAACGCGAAATCAACTACTCCGTCCAATCGCGCAGCAACACGCGTTACCGCGTCAACGCACACTACCACCAAGGCTGCGTAGGCATCGTATTGCGCCGCATCAACCAACGCATTCCCGAAATGCAGGCACTGGGCTTGCCGGAAAAACTTAAAGAACTCTCTTTAGCCCCGCGGGGGTTGCTGATTATTGCCGGCCCGACCGGTTCGGGCAAATCGACCACCATGGCAACCATGCTCGAACACCGCAACCAGCAAACGCCCGGCCACATCATTACCATCGAAGACCCGATAGAGTTTATCTACAAACCGCGCCGTTGCATTTTCACACAACGCGAAATCGGCATCGATACTACCAACTGGCAGACCGCCGTACAAAACTCCATGCGCCAGTCGCCCGACGTCATCTGTATCGGCGAAGTCCGCAACAGGGAAAGCATGGAATATGCCATGCAGCTTGCCCAAACCGGCCACCTGTGCGTCTTCACCCTGCATGCCAACACCGCATCGCAGGCATTTGAGCGCATCCTCAACTTTTATCCCGAAGAGGCCCACAAACAAGTATTGACCGACCTCTCGCTCAACCTGACCGGCATCATCTGCCAACGCCTTGCAATCAAGAAAAACAAAGACGGGCGCACAGCCGTCGTCGACCTCTTGATCAACACGCCGGCAGTACAGGACCTTATCCTCAAAGGAGACATCATAGGTCTGCGCTCCCTCATGGAAAGCGCCCAAACCGACGGCATGCAGACCATGGACCAAAACCTCTTCAAACTCTACAACCAAAACATTATCGACTACGAAGAAGCACTGCGGCAGTCGGTATCCGCCAACAACCTGAGGCTGCGCATCCAGCTTTACGAAGAAGGCAGACACCCCGACCGCCTTTACGACAGGATTAACGACCTCAACCTCGTTTCCTGATTGGCGAAACACCCGATGCCGTCTGAAAACCCCTGCCGTTTTCAGACGGCATCGCTTCATCATCCGCATCCGTGTGCTACACTTCATTTACCTCATAACAATAAATCCGACAAACCCATGAAAGCCCTTCCGATCAAATCACTCCTCATCACCTCGCTGCCCGTTTTCGCCAGCGTCTTTACCGCCGCCGCCACCGTCCTGAAGATAGGCGAACCCAAGCTCGCCATGCCCTTCGTACTCGGCATTATTGCGGGCGGCCTTGTCGATTTGGACAACCGCCTGACCGGACGGCTGAAAAACATCATTGCCTCCGTCGCCCTGTTCACCCTCTCCTCGCTCACGGCGCAAAGCACCCTCGGCACAGGGCTGCCCTTCATCCTCGCCATGACCCTCATGACCTTCGGCTTCACCATTTTAGGCGCGGTCGGGCTCAAATACCGCACCTTCGCATTCGGCGCACTCGCCGTCGCCACCTACACCACCCTCACCTACACCCCCGATACCTACTGGCTGACCAACCCCTTTATGATTCTGTGCGGCACCGTACTGTACAGCACTGCCATCATCCTGTTCCAAATCATCCTGCCCCACCGCCCCGTTCAAGAAAACGTCGCCAACGCCTACGAAGCACTCGGCAACTACCTCGAAGCCAAAGCCGACTTTTTCGATCCCGACGAAGCCGAATGGATAGGCAACCGCCACATCGACCTCGCCATGAGCAACACCGGCGTCATCACCGCCTTCAACCAATGCCGTTCCGCCCTGTTTTACCGCCTTCGTGGCAAACACCGCCACCCGCGCACAGCCAAAATGCTGCGTTACTACTTTGCCGCCCAAGACATACACGAACGCATCAGCTCCGCCCACGTCGATTATCAGGAAATGTCCGAAAAATTCAAAAACACCGACATCATCTTCCGCATCCACCGCCTGCTCGAAATGCAGGGGCAGGCATGCCGCAATGCCGCCCAAGCACTCAGGTCGGGCAAAGACTACACATACAGCAAACGCCTCGGCCGCGCCATCGAAGGCTGCCGCCAGTCGCTGCGCCTCCTTTCAGACGGCAACGACAATCCCGACATCCGCCACCTCGGCCGCCTGCTCGACAACCTCGGCAGCGTCGACCAACAATTCCGCCAACTCCAGCACAACAGCCTTCAAGTGGAAAACGACCGCATGGGCGACACCCGCATCGCCGCCATAGAGACCGGCAGCCTCAAAAACACCTGGCAGGCAATCCGTACGCAGCTGAACCTCGAATCAGGCGTATTCCGCCATGCCGTCCGCCTGTCCCTCGTCGTTGCCGCCGCCTGTACCATAGTCGAAGCCCTCAACCTCAACCTCGGCTACTGGATACTGCTGACCGCCCTTTTCGTCTGCCAGCCCAACTACACCGCCACCAAAAGCCGCGTCCGCCAGCGCATCGCCGGTACCGTACTCGGCGTAATCGTCGGCTCGCTCGTCCCCTACTTCACCCCGTCTGTCGAAACCAAGCTTTGGATCGTCATCGTCAGCACCACCCTATTCTTCATGACCCGCACCTACAAATACAGCTTCTCGACATTTTTCATCACCATTCAGGCATTGACCAGCCTGTCGCTTGCAGGGTTGGACGTATATGCCGCCATGCCCGTGCGCATTATCGACACCATTATCGGCGCATCCCTTGCCTGGGCGGCGGTCAGCTACCTATGGCCCGACTGGAAATACCTCACGCTCGAACGCACCGCCGCTCTTGTCGTACGCAGCAACGGCGCCTATCTCGAAAAAATCACCGAACGCCTCAAAAGCGGCGAAACAGGCGACGACGTCGAATACCGCGCCACCCGCCGCCGCGCCCACGAACACACCGCCGCCCTCAGCAGCACCCTCTCCGACATGAGCAGCGAACCCGAAAAATTCGCCGGCAGCCTGCAACCCGGCTTCACCCTGCTCAAAACCGGCTACGCCCTGACCGGCTATATTTCCGCCCTCGGCGCATACCGCAGCGAAATGCACGAAGGGTGCAGCCCCGACTTTACAGGCAGGTTTTACCATGCCGCGGAACACGCCGCACACATCTTCCAAAACCTGCCCGACATGGAACCCGACCGCTTTAACGCCGAATTAGACAGCCTGCGCGGAGAGCTTGACAGCCTGCGCGCGCAAAGCGTCGGCGCGCAAAGCCACATCTTCCTCCAACAGCTCCAGCTCATCGCCCGACAGCTCGAACCCTACTACCGCGCCTACCGCCAAATTCCGCACAGGCAGCCCCAAAACGCCGCCTGAAGGGAAAATCAGCCGCCTGATGCGCCACCCATGCCGCATCAGGGCGGTTTTCCGCCCGTTCGGAACGAAAAAATGCCGTCTGAAACAGGTTCAGACGGCATTTTGCTGCAGGCGGCAGACCGTGGATTACGGACGGGCTTAACGGCGGCAGACGGCAGGCAGCGACCGCGGCTCTATCGTCCCGCCGCACACCCAGGTAATGATGCCGCTTTCGCTATCGCGCGTGGGCGACAGCGTCAGCATTTTGCCCTTGTGATACCCCTTATCGAAGGGTACGGAAATTTTCGCGGTATCCGCCTCGACGGTAACGCCGCCATGCCGGATATACGTCCCGCCCATCCTGGCGGCCGCGCTGCCGACGCTGCCCGACGGGGAAACTTCCGCCGCATCGGGCAGATGGTTGTAAATAGAGGCATAAATTCCGATTTCGGTTTTCAGCTCGTCCAACAGATAGTAGGTTTCAGCAACCTGCGCCCTACCCGCATAGTCTTGATAGGCAGGCAGGGCGAGCATGGTCAGTATCCCCAAGATTGCCGTTACGATCATCAGCTCGATCAGCGTAAACCCGTAAGGTTTGTTCTTCATATTTATATTTTTTATGGTTATTTTATCCGCATGATTATAATCGATATTCCCACCGCCCCCAACTTTTCCGCCACCATCCGGATCGCGGCAATAGGCGGCCATACGGGGAAGGCGAACGGAAACCCAAAACGCGCCCCGAAATAAAAAATGCCGTCTGAAACAGCCTCAGACGGCATTTTGTTTTTCTTATCAGGTTTAAACCTGATTATATCCTTATTAATGTGAATTACCAGTAGATGCAGCTGCAGCTTTAGTTCGGCAGTTTGCAGGAACGTGTTTTGGCGAGCCTCCGCTAAAGTTACAAGCCCATTCAACAGGATTCTCTAATTTATTGTCAGCTTGACTAGGGGTCAAAGTGAATACAGGGTTTTCATCAGCGCCGGTGTCTTTAGTGGTTACAGTAATTTTACCGCCTTGAGCAATAGCGATAGATGATACATATTTAGTACCGCTGGTAGGGAATTTGTAACCGGTATTGTCAACTGTAACTTTTGACAAACCACCCAAAGAAGCGGCAGTTTCTGCTACTGCCAATTTAGCAGGCGCAGCCAGGTTCAGACCTTCGGATACTTTGGCACGGATGGTGTAGTCTTGGTATGCAGGGAATGCGATAACGGCCAGAATACCCAGGATGGCGATAACGATCATCAGCTCGATCAGGGTGAAACCTTTTTGGATTGCTTTCATGGGATAACTCCTAAGTTTAAAGTTTAAGTGAAAAATAAAATGTTTTTCGGCATCTGCCAAAAAATTGTCAAACCCGTAATGTATTTGACCTGAGGTCTTTTTTACTTTGCCTTTCGGCTTGCCTTTCTTCCAGCAATCGGCGTGCCAAAACCTTACCAAACGCTACATTTTTTAAAATTTTTTATTATTTTATTGTTTTTAAGATATATTTTTATTATTTTAATTTTCTTTTCGCGATTTTTTAAAAGGGCGGGCGCGGCAGAGGACTGACGTTTTTGGTCACTTTTGACATTTTTGGTCAGTTTTAGGCTGACATTTTTTGTCATGTGCCGTTTTTTGTCAGTTTGGGATGACGTTTTTTGTTATGTGTCGTTTTTTGTCGGTTGGGCGCGGCGTTTCGGTCGGGCTGTTTCCCTAATGCAAAAAAATCCGCCGTTTCCGACGGGGCAGAAAGGGCGGCGGTTTGCCCCGTTACCGTTGCGGCTGCCGTATTCGGCAGGCAGGTGCAAGGCGGGCACAGGCGGGGAAAAGGAGAATCAGGCGGTTTTGTTTTTAAGGGGGAGCTTGATGTGGGGTTTGGCGGGTTTCGGGGCTTCTTTCAAGCCCAGCTCGATTTGCTGCTCCTCGCTCAGGAGGTTGCTCCAGTCGCCTTTTTTATACCAGTCGCGCCCGTCCAGCTCGATGGGGTGTTGGATGCGCTCGCAGCCGTTGCCGCACTGCAAATCGTCTTCGCGGCAATATTTGTCGCACCCCCAGCAGATGCGCTCGGGATTTTTAGGGAATATGGGGAATTTTTTTGCCATGATATGTGCCTCGTTGATATGTGCCTCGTTTTTTTTATTGGATGAAATTATAGGGGATGCGGCGGCAACGGTTTCAGGTTTATACGTTTTTTACGCGCAGGGGTTAAGGTTTGTGAAATACCGTATGAGGCGGTTTCGGTATTTTATACGGTAAATGTGTCAGGAGCGGGGGTGTTTTTTGGGGATGAGGTGGGGGAGTTGGTATGGATTGGTATGAATTGGTGGGCTAAAGCCCACCGACTCCGCCAATTTTCACCAATTTCCACTACCGATTCCACCGCCTCCCTAAAACACCGACCTGCCGTTTTCAGACGGCATTTCGGCTCAATCCAGCAGTGCGTCCACAAACGAGCGCGCGTCAAACGGGCGCAAATCGTCTATGCCTTCGCCTACGCCGATGTAGCGGACAGGAACTGGACGGTCGGAGGCGAGCGCGGCGAGGATGCCGCCTTTTGCCGTACCGTCGAGTTTGGTCACAATCAGCCCCGTCAGCCCCAGCGCATCGTCAAAGGCTTTCACTTGGTTGACCGCGTTTTGTCCGATGTTGGCATCGAGCACGACGATGATTTCGTGCGGCGCGTCGGGCATGGCTTTTTGCAGCACGCGCTTCACTTTTTTGATTTCTTCCATCAAATGAAGCTGCGTGGGCAGGCGGCCGGCGGTGTCGGCAAGCACAATGTCGATGCCGCGCGCTTTGGCGGCTTGGACGGCATCAAAACAAACGGCTGCGGAATCGCCCGTGGTTTGCGAAATCACGGTTACGTTGTTGCGCTCGCCCCAAGCTTGAAGCTGCTCACGCGCGGCGGCACGGAAAGTATCGCCTGCCGCCAGCAATACGGATTTACCCTGCGCTTGGAAATATTTGGCGAGTTTGCCGATAGACGTGGTTTTGCCCGCGCCGTTGATACCGGCAAGCATAATCACGAAAGGCTCTTTGGTTTCGGGCAAGACCAGCGGTTTTTCCAATGGCTTAATCAGGTCGTACAAAGCTTCTTTCAACGCGCCTCGCAATTCGTTGCCGTCTTTCAGCCCTTTGAGGCTGACGCGGTCGCGCACGTCTTTCATCAGGTATTCAGTGGCTTCCATGCCCATATCGCTGGTAATCAGCACGGTTTCCAGCTCTTCGTACAAATCTTCGTCGATTTGCCCGCCGCCGAACACGCCGGCCAGCGATTTCGCCATTTTGTCGCGCGATTTGGTCAGGCCTTGTTTCAAACGTGCAGCCCAACTGAGCTTGTGTTCTTCAGTTGTCGCAACAGCTTCCGCAACGGCTTCTTGAACTTGCTCGACAGCTTCGCTGACGGTTTCGGTCACAGCTTCTTTCGCCGCTTCGACTTGTTCCGCTGCTTTTTCCGCAACCTCAGCCGCTTCAGATGGCATCTCGGCAACGACTTCCTTTACTTGTTCAACCGCACCGCTGACGGTTTCGGCAACGGCTTCTTTTACCGCCTCTGCCTGTTCTGCCACTTCTTCAGCAACCTCAGCCGCTTCAGACGGCATCTCGGCAACGGCTTTCTTTACTTGTTCAACCGCACCGCTGACGGTTTCAACAGCCGATTCGACCTGCCCTTTGACGCTTACTGTTAAAGATTTAGCATCTTCTTTAATATTTTCAACTATTTGAGCAACTTCGGATTCTACTTTTGCTGCGATTTCCTGAATTTGAGCCTCCTCAGGAGCCGGAGTTTCCTGTTTTTTCTTGCGACGGAAGAAGCTGAACATTGAATTTTCCTTTTAATTTTAGAAACTTGAAATAGGGAGTATTGTAGCGTATTTTACGCGGCAAGGTTGTCTGAAAATCCGGGCTGTAAGGTTTCGGCATCTCAAACGTCTAATCATACAAACCGTCCACACAGGAAACATCAAAATGAAACCCCGTACTTTCTTTTCCCTTTGCGCCAAGTTCGGCTGCCTGTTTGCGCTGGGTGCTTGTTCGCCCAAAATCGCCGATGCCGAAGCCGCGACCGTGCCGCACACTTTATCCACTTTGAAAACCGCGGACAACCGCCCCGCCGATGTTTATTTGAAAAAAGACAAACCGACGCTGATTAAATTTTGGGCAAGTTGGTGTCCTTTGTGTTTGTCCGAATTGGGACAAACCGAAAAATGGGCGCAAGATACAAAATTCGGCTCTGCCAACCTGATTACCGTTGCCTCGCCCGGCTTTCTGCACGAGAAAAAAGACGGCGACTTCCAGAAATGGTATGCCGGTTTGAACTATCCCAAGCTGCCCGTCGTCACCGACAACGGCGGCACCATCGCC
>QWCZ01001169.1_pt1 | contig 11707 bp, 8 predicted proteins | sample 1972651 | NCBI WGS metagenome assembly QWCZ01 (sample SAMN09866695, study PRJNA288562) | Human oral metagenome isolate pre1_saliva, whole genome shotgun sequencing... | isolation source: mouth | host: Homo sapiens | place: USA: California
GAAAATTAAACCAATATCCTGCAACATTGGATTTAGTTCTCGACCGTCCACAGGAAAATCCGGGAAAGTACGATTAAATGGATTAGAGGTAAATAGCACAAACAGTATGAAACCGATGCTAATCAAGCCCATAATACCTAATACTCGAGCAACCGCTTCTTGTGGCAAATGACGACTTAATAGAGCGACCGCAGCACTCCATAGGGAAAGCAACCAAATCCATAACAATAAGGAACCTTCATGGGAACCCCAAACAGCCGATAAGCGGTAATACAATGGTAATTGGGTATTGGAGTTATTAACCACGTATTGCACGGAGAAATCATTCACCGCAAACAGGTAAAATAGCGCACCAAACGCAATGGATAAGCAAAGAAAAAGCGCCATTGTTAACGGGCGGGCTAATGTCATTAATTGATTATTGCCCTTAGCTGCGCCCCGGCCAGCGCTAATGACGACAATCTAGGCTGGGGTGCGCATGGCCCAGGCCCCTCCCCTAGCGCCACCGCGAGCACGAGCGCTTCAGCCAGGCCCAGCACTTCAGCTAAGCCCAGTGCTTCAGCCAAGGCGAGCGCCCCGGCCACAGCAAGCTCCCCATCCAGGAGCCCGCACGCTAGCAGCGCGCCCACTAGCCGAGCCAGTGCCACGCCCACTAGTCACGCCAGCGCGCGAGCCAGGGCTAGCGCAAGCGCTAGTGCCTCACCCCGGCCTAGCGCGCGGCCTTCAGCCAGTCCCAGCCGCTCTAGTGCTCATCCGCGCTCTGGTGGGCCTGGGTCTAAAACCCCGGCGGTTAAAAGTCCGGGAGCCAAATCTCCAAACTCGAAGGCCAGCCCCAAGAGCGGCAGCCTCAAGAGCAGCGTCCCCAAGAGCGGCGTCCCCAAGAGCGGCAGCCTCAAGCCAGGTAGCGCACAGCGCTCGGGCACTTGTGTCCCGGCTCCAGATGCTAAACCCGCCCCGGTTATTCGCCAGCACCTGGTTTTAGCTGGAGAGAGCCTATGGTCTATTTCCCTCCAGTGGTTGCAGCAAAATGGGGTACCCTCCCCCACCAACGGGCAGGTAGCTCAGCTGTCTAAACAGATTTTTGCGGCCAATGCGGCGCTTATCGGGGCTAATCCAGATTTGATTCGCCCCGGCCTAGCACTGACGATTCCCACTAAGGGCTAGCCATGAGCACGCTTTATGCCTCAAGTTATGCCCCTAGCGCGCGCCAGCAAGCCCCCCAAAGGCGCCAAGGTGCAGCAGCCTCCAGCCGCAGCCCGCAGCGCCAGGCAAGCAGCCCGCGCCAGGCAAGCAAGTCGCAGCGCCAGGCAAGCGGCGCCGTCGGCCCTGGTTCTCCCAGCCCACAGCAAAGCCGCCAGCCCCAAAATCACCAGTCCCAAACTCGGCGACAAAGCCAGCCTCAAAGCCAACAACTGCCTGATCCGGGGCGCTGGGCAGGGACGGTAGCCGTTTACGCCTGGGAAATCATGCACGGGATGCGCCAGCCGCAGCATTTAGCTCGCTGGCTCACCCCGGAGCTGTATGACGCCCTCAGCCGTCGGGCACAGGTAGCCGCACGCTGCCAGGCCGGCAAGCCAGCCCGGATCCCCTACCTATATGCGGTGCGGGCCCAGGCCAGTGCCAGCGGCTGGGAAGTTAGCGTGCTGCTCTCCCACGACGGGCGCATCCACGCCTGTGCCTGCCAGATCCAGTTGCGCCATGGGCACTGGGTGATGACCTACCTGCACATGGGCTAAAGGATCCTTATGCGCTTTGCGGCTTCAACGGCCTGCTCAACTGCCCCAGGCACCTGAGCTACCCCAGGGCCCTGCTCAGCGGCGACGGCGCTTCTTGTTGGAGCGGCGACGACGCTCAGCGCGGTTACCCTGATTGTCGCTGCTTTGAGTGTCGGCGTCGGAGTAGGTCACCCCGGTGGACAGGGCCTTACGGCCGGTGTCCCCCATAATCGAGGCCTGCTCGCGGGCCTGGGCGGCTTCACGGGCAACCTGCTTAGCCTGGGCCTCGAAGCGGGCGCAGTAAGCGAAGATCTGCTCAATCGTGTCTTCACGAATGGCGTCCATCATGGCCTTGAACATGTGGGCGCCCTCGTTGGCGTATTCAACCAACGGGTCGCGCTGGGCCATGGCCCGCAGTCCAATACCTTCCTTGAGGTAGTCCATTTCGTACAGGTGCTCGCGCCAGTGCTGGTCCACCACGGCCAGCAGCAGGCGACGCTCCAAGGTACGCATGGGCTCTTCACCCAGCTGCGCCACAGCTAGATCGTTAGCGGACAGGTTAGCTTCGGCGTCCTCATAGGCCACCGCCATGTCCTCAGTGAGCTCTTCAGCTAGGCGTTCACTGGTTAGCGCATCCAGGCCGCCCACGCCGTCGACCACCTCATCCACGGTCAAGCCCATCGGGTAGACAGTGGACAGGTCCTTCCACAGCTGGTCCAGGTCCCACTGGTCGCTGCGGCCCTCGGCAGTGCGCTGCGCCACCACATTGGCAATTACGCGCTCACGGAAGGCCTTGATGTGGGGCTCTAGATCCTCGCCCTGCAGCACCATGCGACGCTCGTCGTAAACTTTTTGACGCTGCTCGGTGAGCACGTCGTCGTACTTAAGCACGTTTTTACGGATCTCGAAGTTACGCGCCTCCAGCTGACGCTGGTAGGAGGCGATGTTGCGGGTGATCATCTTGGATTCCAGCGGCACGTCGTCGGGGTAACGGTCCGAGGAGATGATCTGCTGAGCCAGACCGGTGGCGTAGGTGCGCATCAGATCGTCCTGCATGGACAGGTAGAAGCGGCTCTCACCGGGGTCACCCTGACGGCCACTACGACCACGCAGCTGGTTGTCGATACGGCGCGACTCGTGGCGTTCGGTGCCCAGCACGTACAGACCGCCGAGCTCCACCACCTCGTCGTGCTCCACCGAGACGGCTTCCTTGGCTGCCTTCAGGGCGGCCGGCCAGGCTTTTTCGTACTCGTCGGGAGTGTCGATGGGGTCTAGGCCAGCTTCCTTCAAGGAGGCCACGGCAATGAACTCAGCGTTACCACCCAGCATGATGTCGGTACCACGACCAGCCATGTTGGTGGCTACGGTTACCGCGCCTTTACGCCCGGCCATGGCCACGACGGCGGCCTCGCGGGCGTGCTGTTTAGCGTTTAGTACCTCGTGGGGGATGCGGCGCTCACGCAGCAGGGCCGAGAGCTCCTCGCTCTTTTCCACACTGGTGGTACCCACCAAAACCGGCTGTCCGGCGTCGTGACGCTCTTCAATGTCGTCAACTACCGCGTTCAGCTTGGACTTAACGGACTTGTACACCAGGTCCGGCTGGTCCTTGCGGATCATGGGCTTGTTGGTGGGGATGGGCACGACGCCGATCTTGTAGGTACCAGCGAATTCTGCGGCCTCGGTTTCAGCCGTACCGGTCATGCCTGAACGCGAACCTTCCGGGTACAAACGGAAGTAGTTCTGCAAGGTAATGGTGGCTAGAGTCTGGTTTTCACTCTTGATCTCTACCCGCTCTTTGGCCTCAATGGCCTGGTGTAGACCCTCGTTGTAGCGGCGCCCAGCCAATACGCGGCCGGTGTGCTCATCAACAATCAGCACTTCGCCGTCGGCAACAATGTAGTCACGGTCGCGCTTAAACAGTTCCTTGGCGCGGATGGCATTGTTGAGGAAACCGATAAGGGCGGTGTTGCCGGCTTCGTAGAGGTTGTCGATACCTAGACGGTCCTCGATCTTCTCAATACCGGGGGCCAAAATACCCACGGTGCGCTTCTTCTCGTCAACCTCATAGTCCTTGTTGGGACTGAGGATCTCAGCCACATCAGCAAACTCGCGGTACCACTTATTGTTGTCGCCGTCGGCTGGGCCGGAAATAATCAGCGGGGTACGGGCTTCGTCAATAAGGATGGAGTCAACCTCGTCAACAATCACGAAGTTGTGCCCGCGCTGGACCATGTCCTCAGGGCGCTGGGCCATATTGTCGCGTAGGTAGTCGAAGCCCATCTCGTTGTTGGTGCCGTAAGTGATGTCGCAGTCATACTGCTTGCGGCGCTCAGATGGGTCCTGACCAGCAAGTACACAACCGGTGGTCAAGCCTAGGAAGCGGTGCACACGCCCCATTAGGTCAGACTGGTACTCGGCCAAGAAGTCGTTGACGGTAACCACGTGCACCCCCTTGCCGGTTAGTGCGCGCAGGTAGGAGGGCAAAGCGGCAACTAGGGTTTTACCTTCACCGGTTTTCATCTCAGCAATGTTGCCCAGGTGTAGGGCCGCACCACCCATTAGCTGCACCCGGTAGGGGCGCTGGCCTAGTACGCGGTCGGCGGCTTCACGCACAGTTGCAAAAGCTTCAGGCAAGATATCGTCGAGGGTTTCGCCCTCTTCTAGGCGCTCGCGAAACTCTTTGGTCTGATTACGCAGTTCTTCGTCAGTGAATTCGCGGTAGTCATCTTCAAGAGCATCAACCTGGTCTGCGATAGCACTTAGCTTTCGCAAGGTCCGGCCTTCACCGATGCGTAGGATCCGGTCAACAATAGACACGCTTACAAGCTCCTTGCTGGCTTAAGCCTGTTACGGGCAGCCATTTGAATATATTCAACCTTGTCTATCGTACTATCGCCCGGCTAAGGCTTTGAATCTATTCGCTATTTGCTTTTCGTGCACTGAGCCTCACCAACCAAGCCCTACCCCTTACGCGCCAGCCTTACGATTCAGGCGCCCGCCCTTGCAATTCAGGCCCCTGGCACGCACCCAGACTTACCGCGCTGACCAGCGCTTGCGCGAGTTTTCCACAGATTTATTTTAGCTATTGGCTCTGACAGGGCATGTTAGAGATATTTGATTTATGTTTAACACTCTTACACCTCTTGCCCGGCCCCCTACTTCGAAAGTTAACGCCACTTCCAGCAGCAAAAACGGCACTATTCCTACCTCCAGGCTAACCTCGTTTAGGGCGCCACACTTAGGGCTGTCACATCCATGACTAGCCCCCTTAGGGCCGCCACGCTTAAGCTCGCCACCGCCATGACCACCGCACTCAAGGCCGCAGGTCAGCTGGTTTTACCGCGCCAATGCGCCGGTTGCGGCCTGTGGGATACAGACCTGTGCCCACAGTGCCGCCAGCTACTAAGTCACAGCGCCACCTTACTCAACAGCGATTTGCTGCCGGCCACAGATCTGGCCATCTGGAGCCAAGGCACCTATGCGGGAGCTTTGCGCCAGATTGTGCTGAGTTTTAAAAGTGGTCGCCACCACGCTATCGCCGGTGCCGTATTGGCTGGGATTAACGACGGTGCCACCGCCATGATCCCTTGGCTTACCTACCAGCTCGCTAGCGACAAACCCCTAGCGATCATCAACGCCCCCTCTAAGCTTTCGCGGCGTTGGCACGCCAACCTAGTGGCTCGCCAATTAGCCCAAGGCTTAGCCGATTTTTTAGCTCCACAGCTAGACATAGCTGTGGTCAGCGCCGATCCGCTACGCCTACGCTCTGGCAAACAGCTTGGTAAAAGCTCGCGTCAGCGTGCTCAGCGTCAGGTGCAGTGCCTAGCTGACGCCACCGGCTGGCAGGTAGTGCTGGTGGACGACGTCGTCACTACCGGATCCACGCTGGAAGCTAGCGCTAAGGCTTTAGAGGCGGCGGGCGGCGTCGTCGTTTGCGCCTGGACACTGGCTACAGCGCCTAGCAAAAAACGCACAGCGCGACCCTAAATTCAAGGCAAAACATGATTTCGCCTACAGAATACTAGCCAAAATAAGGGTGACACAGAACACGATTATGTACTATAGTGTGTCTTACAACACACCATCCCAATCGTTGGTATGTTTCGGAAACAACCAAGGAGGGTTGATTCAACTATGGAAATCACGGTTGTAGGCCGCCACGCTGAAATTAGCTCCCGCTTCCGCGCTTACGCAGAAGAGAAGGTCAGCAAGGTAACCCAGTACGACCCGCGCGCACAGCGAGTAGAAATCGAAGTCAGCCACGAGCGCAACCCCCGTTTGGCAGACACTTCTGAGCGAGTTGAGCTCACGGTGATCTCCAAGGGCCCGGTTATCCGCGCAGAGGCCAGCTCCAGCGACCGCTACGCAGCTTTTGACTTGGCTATCGACAAGCTATTCGAGCGCCTACGTCGTGCACGTGATCGCAAGAAGGACCACCGCCGCTACCCGATGATCACTGCCGAGGTCGAACAGGCCCTAGTTGAGCAGGGTATCGAAGTAGCCCCCGAAGCTGAGGCTGAGGAAATCGTACTGCCTCCCACCAAACCAGGCGAGGTAGTTGAATCCCAAATCGGCGACTCCCCGGTGATTGTGCGCCAGAAACTGCACCAGTCCACGCCTTTAACCATTGAAGAGGCACTTTACGAGATGGAACTGGTAGGCCACTCCTTCTACCTATTCATTGAAGCATCCTCCGGCCAACCTTGCGTGATCTACCACCGAAAAGGTTGGACCTACGGTCTACTGCGTCTAGAGACGGTGTAGACACCTAAAGCGGGGCATAGAGCGTTTTAAGACGCCTGCCCACAGCTGCTAATGCAGCACGGGTGGCTGGGGAAACCCGGCCACCCTTTTTATGCCCTGTTTATGTTCTGGCGCGAGCGGCGCCGTCGGCAGTGCAAGCAGGCAAAGCGCCCGGCGCCGTCGGCAGTCAAAGGCAGCGGCCCACATTTACACCCAAAATCGTCCGTCGCCTATGAAAATACGCGTTTAAATTATAGGGAACGGACGATTTTGCCTGTGTTTACCTGCACCCTAATTTGTGCCTGTGACACATATGCAAACTAGACGCGGCTGTAGGTGGCCGCTTTCAGGCCCGAATAGCTGGGCACCCAAGTGGCACCCGAAGAAACCATCAGCTGCCCCTGGTCAGTCAGTACCGACACCTGTCCACCATGCTTGCCTGAAACCAGACGCTCGGCGTTAGTAACCTGAGTCATATCAGTTACCATCCCGCCCACCGGGGCGTAGGCCAGCTGCGCCACCCCAGCAGTATTAGCTTTAGCCAGCACCGCCACGGTTACCTCATCAACCCAGCTCAGCGCCGCCACGTCAGTTTGGTAAATCGAATATGCCTCACCCAGCCCAGTGGGTACGCCCTTATCGTCGCGCACCACCGCACACACCGAAACCCGCATAGATTCACCCACAGCCACCGCGTAGGCTAGGCGGTAGCCGTCACTAGACACATTAAAAGCCGCAATAGGCAGGTTTGAGGGCACCGCAAGTGTGTAACGCACCCCTTGAGTCGAGTAAGCCAGCACATTAGCACCCTGGCACAGCCACACCCAACCCAAGTTATCGGCACACACCGCCCCTAAATCAGTGTCGCCATTTACCTGCGTAAGGGTTTTGGTAGATACGCTCAGCCGCTCCAACGCATTATTGCGCTGCAGGTAAACAGTGTTTGCGTCAGCCACCGCCACCCCATTAATGCCTTCACCAAGGGCGCCGGCATCTAGTAACACCTTCGTGTTATTGCCCTCCAGACGCACCAGGCCCGCCGCGCTAGCGGCCACCACCGCACCGGGCGAACGGTGGCCCTGGCGGATTGTGGCACTAGAACCAATAACTGTGCTGCCACAGTTAACTATCACCTGGTTAACTGAGCCTAGCTGCCCCAAAGTAGTGGCCAGTTGGCGCACAATTGCTTGCTTATCGTTAGCTGAAGCGTTAGCCACCTCGCTGGATAAATCCACTGTGGCCACAGCCTGACTGACCTCAACTCCCGCGCCACCTAAGGTGACGCCGTCGGGAATGGCACTAGAAAGAGTCTGGTTAAGCCAGGGGGCCGGGCCGGTCAGCAGCGCACTAACCACATGGGTAGTTAACCTGCGGCGCAGCACCCAGCGCCTATCGGGCACCAAAGAGGTGCGGGTACGGTTAAAAAAGTACAGGTTTTGCGCCACAAAAGCGTTCTGGAAGGAAGTAGCAGAAAGCAAAACACCGTCAGGAAGCGCCGCAATACGCCACTGCCCGGCCCCATCGGTGGCTAGCGACAAGGTCAGCTCATGGTTAGCTCCCCCAAAAGCCACCGAGTAGACACCTTTAGCATCCAGCGTGGCCAGGGCAGGGGCAGACACGTTCAAGGAGCCGTCACTGGCGTCACTGACCCGCGCGTTGCCGGCAGAGTCATAAATCCACACTTGGGCATCCGGGCGCCAGGAACTGGCGGCCTGCCCCAGCAGGAAGCTGCGGGCAGTAGCAAATTCGTCAGAGTAGCCGGCCGCGCATGCCAGCAAAAAACCCTCCACAATCTGGGTGGGACTAGCGCCTTTAACCGGCCCCTGAGCGTATTGCAGCACCAGGTCAGCTTGGCGCACGTCATGATCGGCCACTCGCACCGGCCCGCTAGTGGGCAGCTTGGCACAGGCACTAGCGCCCAGCCCCACTCCCGCCAGCAGCGAGGCTTTAATCAGGCTGCGGCGTGAAGCAAGGCTTGAATTAAGGCTTGCATCAAGGTTCGCAGAAACAGGCAGGTTTGCAGCAAAAAACCGCCCTGCAGCAGGAAAACGCTTGGAAGAGCTAGGACGCATCGTTTTCCTCCTCCTCATCAGCCCAGCGCGTAGCCGGAATAAGTAGCGGCAAGCCCAGCGATGGCGTGGGCACCGGCTCGGGGTTGGGGCCCATATGCCCGGCCACATCCTTAACCAAAGCCTCCAGCGGGGCGTCGGGCGGAATCACGTCCAGTGGCCCTCGCCCTGCAGGAACATCTTGGTTGCGAGGAATTAGCAGCAAGAATGCAGCGCCGTCGCCAGGCCACCCCCAGGCGCTGAGGGTACCGTTGTGCAAGGCGGCGTCTTCACGCGAAATCGACAGGCCCAACCCGGTGCCCCCGCTTTTACGCGCCCGCGAGGGATCGGCCCGGTAGAAGCGGTCAAAGCCGTGCGCGGCCACCTCTTCGCTCATGCCAATGCCGTGGTCACGCACCCGCACAGCCACGGCCGTATCGTCACCCACCACGTTAATATCGATGGGCTTACCTTCGCCGTGTTCGGTTGCGTTAACCACCAGGTTGCGTAGGATTCGCTCAATTCGGGTGTGGTCGACGACGGCGGTCACCTTATTACCTTCAATGTGCAGGCGGATTTGGCAACCGTTAGCTTGAGCTAGTGGCTGGGCAAAATCAATGACGTCGCGGGCAATTTCACCCACATCCCATTCCTGCAAAGATAGGGCCGCTGAGCCGGCGTCGAAACGCGAAATTTCTAGCAGGTCCGCCAGCATCTTGTCGAAACGCTCAATTTGCCCAAATAGCAGCTCGGTGCTGCGTTTTAGGCGCGGATCACTGAAGTTATCGCGGGCATCAAACAGGGTCTCACCAGCCAGCAAAATGGTGGTCATGGGCGTGCGCAGCTCATGGGAAACATCAGAAACAAAACGCTGTTGCAGACGCGAAAGCTCACTTAGGCGATCAATTTGGGCTTCAATTGAATCAGCCATGTTGTTAAAAGACAGCGCTAGGGAGGCCGCCTCATCCTGGCTTTTAATTTCTAGACGCTCACCAAAATTGCCAGCGGCTAGGCGCTGGGCAGCTAGCGAGGTGCGTCTAACTGGCAGCAGCACACGCCAAGTAAGTAATGCCACGGCAATTCCCATGGCTACCACCAGCATGGCTCCACCCGACACCAGGGCGCGGGTGGCCACATCAAGTAGGTGTTGCTCATTTTTTAGCGAATACACCAGGAACACGTTGTAAGTACCAGCCAAAGGCAAAGTAAGTTGGCTAGCCACCACAATGCCGGGTACCGCATTACCGTCGTCGGTCACCTTGGCGTACTGCCAGTATTGGCGGTGCGGATTAGATTCCAGCTGGTTGATTAGATCATTAGAAATGGCCTGGCGTAACCCGGAGGTGGAAGACAGGTCGTTAATAACAATCGAGGAGTTTGAGCTACGCGAACGCATTAGCACCACCCCCACCCCGTTGGCGCCGCTAATGGCGTCTTTTAGGGAGGTGACTTGGCTTTGGGCCAGGGCCGAGACTTCCGCCGTGGTGTTGACGGCGGTGGCGTCCATTTGGCTTTGGGCTGTGGCCACGCGCGTATCGGCATCTGCAATTACTGCGTCTAGGCGTTCGCGCAGTAGGTCTGAGCGTACCCAGGAAGTGGCGAAGATGATCAGGGCTAGTACTGACACCATCCCCACCACCATGACCTGCACGGCTACGCGCAGCACTAGTGAACGTGCTAGGGCTAGGCGAAAGTATTTTAGGGGGCTACGCGCCAGCCACTGGCGTATAGCGTCTAGGCCACGCATCAGCCCTGGGCGCTACCGGCGCGGTAACCTACGCCGCGCACAGTGATAACCACCTTGGGGTGCTCGGGGTCTAGTTCCACCTTGGCCCGCAGACGCTGCACATGCACGTTGACCAGACGGTTGTCGGCGCTGTGCTGGTAACCCCACACGCGCTCTAGCAGTTCCTCACGGGTAAACACCTTCCAGGGTTCACGCGCCAGGGTCACTACCAGGTCAAATTCCAGCGGGGTCAGCGGCACTACTTGGCCTGCGCGGCGAGCCTCGTGGGCGAGCACGTCAATATCGATATCGCCAATGCGCAGCTTGTCCTTGGGCGGTTCAGCATTGGCGGCGACGTCGCTGACACGGCGCAGGCGGGTACGTACCCGGGCCATCAGCTCACGGTTTTTGAAGGGCTTAGCCACATAGTCATCAGCCCCCGCTTCCAGCCCGGCCACCACATCCTGGGTGTCACTGCGGGCGGTGAGCATAATAATGGGCACGTCAGAAATAGCCCTAATGCGACGGCAGATTTCAATGCCGTCCATGCCCGGCAGCATCAGGTCTAGCAGCACTAGCTCTGGCTGGTTAATGGTAAAAGCCTGCAAAGCATGCGTTCCGTCTGCGCAATAAACCACGTCATAACCCCCGCTTTCGAGGGTCATGCCAACCATTTCAGACAGGGCAGTATCATCATCTACCAGTAAGATACGCGTGCTCATAACTACATTGTGACACTTAAAGCATATTTTTGCATGGTTATACAGGAATGTAGCTAAACCTCCTCCTCAAGGCGTAGGTACAAGCGACACAAACCTGGCAGGATTAGTTACGTAGCATATTCCCAAGGAGGTAACGGTGAGCGAGACTTGGCGCACGCCTAATTTCGACGAAAGCGCTGGAGAGCAATCTGGACAGCCGGCTGACTCTGCAAACAGCTCTGGCGGCTATGCCAACCCCTACCCTGGGCAAGGTTCCTACCCGGGTGCTGGTTACGACGCCGCTGGCGCGCCTGGCGTCGGTGCGGATAGTGCTGCTGGGGCTGGTTATCCCGGTGTCACTCCTGGTTACTCTGGCACTACTCCTGGTTATCCCGGGGCAGGCGGTTCTGCCACCTCTGGGGCTGGTAGTTACCCTGGCGCCACCCCTGGTTACCCTGGCGGTTACCCGGGGGCGGCTAGTTATCCCGGCGCGGGTAGCTACCCGGGCGGCGGTGCTTATCCGGGCGCTGGCTATGGACCAGGATCTAATGGCGCCGCAAACTTCTATGTCTACAAGCCTGGCATTATTCCCCTGCGCCCCCTGTCTATTGGCGACATCTACCAGGGCGCATTTGCGGCAATTAAAACTAATGCGCGCACTATGTTTGGTTTTACTGCCGCCCTGCTAGGGGTAGTGCTAGTAATTAGCATTGCCACAAATTATGCAATTATCAACCTGGTATTACCTAACTACCTCAGCCCCAACTCCCCTTA
>QWCZ01001623.1_pt1 | contig 11707 bp, 12 predicted proteins | sample 1972651 | NCBI WGS metagenome assembly QWCZ01 (sample SAMN09866695, study PRJNA288562) | Human oral metagenome isolate pre1_saliva, whole genome shotgun sequencing... | isolation source: mouth | host: Homo sapiens | place: USA: California
GCGGCAGCGTCCACCCATTCCTTGTGGCCGCCGTCGGAGTTGTAGGCGATCTCGAAGGTGCCGTCCCACGGGGCGATGGCGTCGGCCTGGGCCCACAGTTCCTTCGCCTTGTCGGAGTTGTAGGTCAGGACCTCGGAGCCGGGCAGGTTCTCGGAGTAGCCCTTGAGGGTGGGGGCGGTGAAGTCCTTGGCGGGGGTGCGGGTCTTCGAGTAGATCTGATCGGTGATCTCGTCACGGTTGATGGCCATGGAGATGGCCTGGCGGCGCAGCTGGCCTTCCTCGCCGGAGAAGTGATCCAGGTACTGCGGGATGGTCAGCGTCATGATGCCGGCGTAGGGCATGTTGACGGAGCGGTCTGCGAAGGTGGTCTGGTAGGAGCCGATGGCCGAGGAGGGCATGGCGTCGAGAACGTCCACGTTGCCGGCCTTGAGGTCGTTGTAGGCGGCGTCCATCGACTGGTAGAACTTGAAGACGACGCCCTCGTTCTGTGCCGGGGTGTCACCGACGTAGTTCTCGTTGGGGACCAGGGTCACCTTGACGTTGTGCTCCCACGCTGTGTCGGAGGCGAGCTTGTAGGGGCCGTTGCCGACCGGCTTCTGGCCGCCGGCCTCGGGGTTGTCGAGGGTCGAGTCGGGCAACGGCGCGTAGGCGGTGTAGCCGAGGCGGCTGACGAGGTCGTAGCTGGGCTGCTTCAGCTTGATCGTGAAGGTGTAGTCGTCGACGTCCTCGACGCCGGACAGGTCGCCCGCGCCCTCTTCGTCGGTGCCTTCGAAGGAGTCGAAGAAGGAGGCCTGCGTCTGGTTCTGGGAGGTGATGAGCTTCCATGCGCGGGTGAAGTTCTCAGCCTTGACGGGGGTGCCGTCGGAGAATTTGCGGTCCTGGTGGAGCTTGACGGTCCAGAGGGTGTTGTCCTCGTTGGGTTCGATGGACTCGGCGACGTCGAGGACGGGGGTGCCGTCAACGTCGTAGCGGACGAGCTGGCTGAACATTGCGGACAGGATCTTGCCGCCGCCGTTTTCGCTGGTCATACCCGGCAGGAGCGGGTTCTGGGGTTCGGAGCCGTTCATGACGACAGCGTTAGCGTTGGTGCCGCCAGAGCAGGCGCTCAGCGCGAGTGCGGCGCCGACGGGAATGGCGAGCCATGCCTTCTTCAGGTTCATGGTTACTTCCTCCTGGTTGATGGACGGGACCGTGGGGCGGTGCCCTAGGTCATGGTCTGAGGGTAGCTCGTTGAACGTGGAAGATCCCGTGGCTGTCCATCATGTGCGCATTACATTTTGGTTACAAACGTAAAAAGAAGGTCAAAAAATGGTGTGAGTCACATAAAAGGGCTGTTTTGTGACCAAATAATCAATCGACGAGGCCGGGGTGAGGAGCGTGATCACCCATCCTCAGTCCCGGCCTCGTCCATGTCCATAAGAGAGGACTCAGGAGAGCAGGCCCTTGGAGGTTAGCCACTCGCGCGCGATCTGCGAGGCCGACTTCTGATCCTGCGTAGACGCGCGGTTCATCTCGACCAGGTCCGAGGGTTCCAGCGCAGCACTCACCCGATTGATGACGTCGGCGGCTTTGTCATCCACTCGCGACGAGGCGAGGGGCACGACGTGCGAGGCCAGGAACAGGCCCTGCGGGTCCTCAAGGACCGTCAGCGACCCGTCGGCCAGCACCGGATCCGAAGAATAGATGTTTGCCAGCTGAATATCGCCGTCTGTCAGGGCCTTGATGGTGAGCGGGCCGCCCGAGTCCTCAATCGGCGTGAAATTGACCGACACTCCATAGATCTGCGCGAGTCCCGCCGGGCCGTACGGGCGCGTCTCCAGCTCCGAATTCCCTCCCAGGGTCAGCGGCCCCGCCCCGGCCAGATCCCCGATGGATGACAGCGAATGCTCAGCTGCGAAGTCGGCCGTCACCACGTAGGAATCCTGGTCGGTCGCCGGTGCCTGATCGAGGGCCCGCAGCCCCTGTGGGAGGAGGGTGGTCAGCGCGTCGTAGACCTCGTCCGTCGAACGGGCGGTCGCGTTCTGATCGAGATATTGCAACAGGTTGCCCGTGTACTCGGGGAACACGTCGATTGTGCCGGCCTCGATCTCGGGCATGTAGACCTCGCGCTGACCGATCCGCATCTGTCGGTCCACCGCGTACCCCGCATCTTCCAGGGCCTGGGCGTAAACCTCGGCGATGATCTCGTTCGAGTAGTAGTCCTGCGACCCCACGACGAGCGTTGTCGAGCCGCTCGTGGAGCCTTCTGCGCTGGCGTTGCCGCCGATCGACTCCGCCGAACCGCAGGCGGCCAGAGCCAGTGTCGAGGCCGCGATGGCAGCCATTGTGATCATTGTGCGTTTCATAGTGACTCCTTGAGTGAGTTCTCTTCATCAGAGAAAGAATGGGTGCGGTCCCGAAGCCGCCGGGCGATGAACGCCAGGAGCGCGTCGGTTGCCAGCGCAAGGGCGACCACGACGATCGCGCCGCCGATCATCTGCGCGTAATCGCGGGTCTTCAGGCCCGTGTACAGGAAACGGCCCAGGCCGTAGTTCGCCGTGTAGGCCGCCAAGGTGGTCGTCGCGATCACCTGCAGGGTCGCCGAGCGCACGCCCGCCGCGATGAGGTCGGCCGCGTGAGGGACCTCCACCTGCGCGAGGATTTGGGACTCCGTGAGTCCAATCGCTCGCGCCGCATCCACGGTCGCGCGCGGCGTCGAGGCAATCCCCGAATAGGTCGCCGACAGCAGTGGCGGAACCGCCAACACCAGGAGCGCCAGCGTTGGGGCCGCGAGGCCGATGCCCAGCCACAGGCCCGCAAGCGTCAGCACTCCCAAGGTGGGGATCGCTCGTGCCGCGCCCGTCGCGCTCACCAGCCACCGGCCCCTGCCCGTGTGGCCGATCACCGTGCCCAGCGGCAGTGCGACGAGCGCCGCGAGGACGACAATTAGGAGGGTGAGGCCCAGGTGCTCGGCGCTGCGGGTCAGAATCCCCGACCCGCCCAGCCAATTCGCCGGGGTAGTCAGCCAGCTCAGGGCTTCGAGGAAGATACTCATGCGCGCTCCTGACGGACCCACGGGGTCAGTGCCCAGCCGATGACCTGTACCAATGCGTCGATGGTGAACGCGAGGAGAACCGTCGCGACCAAGCCAGCCACGACCTCGACGGTGATGCCGCGCTGAAAACCGTCTGTGAACAGCGTGCCCAGCGAACGCACCCCGATAAACGCACCCACCGTCACCAACGACACCGTGGACGTGGCGACCACGCGCGTGCCCGCCACGATCACCGGCGTCGCCAGGGGCAGCTCCACCTCCATGAAACGTCGCGGCAGCGAGTAGCCGCACGCGTTCGCGGCCTGTAGGGTCGCGCCCGGGATCGCGCGGAAACCCTCAGCCACCTGGCGCACCAGCACCGCCACGCCGTACAGCGTCAGCACCGCGATCATGTTCGCGTTTGAACGCAGGGCCACCCCGATGATCACCGGAATAACCACCAGCAGCGGCAACGAAGGCACCGCGTACAGTGCCGACAGCGCCGACAGAACCCATCCGCCGCGGCGCGAAAACGCTGCCCAGCGCGCCACCGGCACCGAAATCGCAACCGAAAGCGCAATGACCGGCAGCGCGATCCACAGGTGGGCGAGCGTGAGTTGCCCAATCAGCGCCCAATTCGAAGACAGCCAGGTCACGAGCGCTCCCCGGCGACGGGCCGGGCGCTCCCGCGCGGCGTGGGTGATACGCCTGACGCGGCCGAGGCCTCGTCCCCGTCGCGTGCGAGCGTGCCCACGGGCGTCCCGTCCTCGTCGAGGACCAGACCGCCCGGACCGGCGACGCGCACCGGGCGCGCCGCCCGCGAGGCCCCCACGAACTCCGCGACGAAGGGCGACGCGGGGGAGGAGAGCAGCTCGGCGGGGGTCCCCACCTGCTCGATGCGCCCGCCCGCGGAGAGAACCGCGACCTGGTCGCCCAGCGTGAACGCCTCATCCACGTCGTGCGTCACGAACAGGATCGTCGTGCCTAGTGCCCGCCGAATCTCCTTCAGCTCCCGCTGCAAGTCTGCGCGCACAATCGGGTCCAGCGCCCCGAATGGCTCATCCATCAGCAGGATATCCGCGCGGTTCGCCAGCGCCCTGGCCACGCCCACGCGCTGGCGCTGCCCGCCCGACAGCTGGGATGGGTAGCGATCAGCCATCTCGCGCTCCAGGCCTACCAGCGTCAGGAGCTCGAGCGCGCGCTCGCGGGATTCTGCCTTGCTCACGCCCTCCAGGCGCGGGACGGTCGCGATATTGTCTGCGATGCTTCGATGCGGGAACAGGCCGCCCTCCTGTAGGACGTAACCGATCGAACGGCGCAGGCGCACCGGGTCCGCGCCCGTCACGTCTTGGCCGCGCACGAACACCGTGCCCGAGGTCGGGGCAACCATCGCGTTCACCATCCGCATGAGCGTTGTCTTGCCGCAGCCCGATGTGCCCAGGAACACGGTCGTTGATCCCTGTTCGATGGTGAGAGAAAAATCGTCGACGGCTCGCGTGCCGCCCGGGTAGGTCTTGGACACGTGGTCGAAGCGAATCATGCGCGGCCCCTGCGTGCTGCCGCGCTGCGGCGCGCGGGGTCCGAGGCCTCGGCAATGAGGGTGAGGGCTCGGGCGAAACTGTCCCGCTGATTGGGGGACAGGGGAGCGAAGAGGCGGTCCTGTTCTGCAGCGATGATGGTCTCTGCGCTCGCGAGGTGGTCGATGCCTGCGTCCGTCACAGTCAGGATGATGGCGCGGCGGTCGTGCTCGCAGGGCGTGCGGTGCAGCAGACCGTCACGACGCAGACGATCCACGAGGCGCGAGGCTGCGCCCAGCGTGATGCCCTGGCTCTCCGCCACCTCCTGGATGCGGCAGGCCCGGGTGTCTCGGACCGTGCGTAGGACCAGAAAGCGGCCCAGTGACAGGGGGTTTCCGGCCTCCGTGAGGGCGGCTTCGAGCGAGTTCCAGACCCGCAGTTCCGCACCCACGAGGGCGGTGAACAGGGATGACGTATTCGTTGCCATGTATATGATCCTAGGGGGAAATGATTTCTATGTCTACTTTCTGTCAGGTTGAGGATGTGTCACTCGTATGTACGGCGTGACCGCGGTGGTACAGTGCGTTATGTCGGCAACGGTGCGGGCACGCGCAGTGAGGAGGTCGCAGGTGCGACAACGGCTCTACAACCTGTTAAACGGCGATGAAGGCCTTGCGATGTGGTGCGGGCGCGTCATGACAGTCCTTATCATCGCTAGCCTCCTACCCCTGTGCTTCAAAGAATCCAGCCCCATCCTCGAAACAATCGAGTACGGGTGCGTCCTCGTGTTCATCGTCGACTACCTGGCCCGATGGGTCACGGCGGACCTGAAGCTCCGAAAAGGGGCGCTGTCTTTCGCGATCTACCCGTTCACGCCGATGGCGATCATCGATTTGCTGTCGATCCTGCCCGTCTTCAACGCCCTCAACGATGCGCTGCGCACGCTGCGAGTCCTTCGCCTCTTCCGCGCCCTGCGCGCCTTCAAACTCATTCGCTACTCGAAGAGCGCCTCCGCCATCGCCGCCGTCTTCGAGAAACAGCGGGAGGCCCTGCTCGCCGTCCTCTGCCTGGCGATCTGCTACATCCTCGTCAGCGCCCTCGTCATCTTCAACGTCGAACCGGAAACCTTCAACACCTTCTTCGATGCCGTCTACTGGGCTGTCGTCTCCCTCACGACCGTCGGCTACGGCGACCTCTACCCCTCCTCCGACGTGGGACGCGCCATCGCCATGATCTCCTCGCTCATGGGCGTCGCCGTCGTCGCGCTGCCCTCGGGCATTATTACGGCGGGTATGCTCGACGAACTGCGCGGAGAGGGGGACTCGGGCGACGAGCGGTAGGGGCTGGGGCAAGAAACGCTGAGGGGCTGACGGCGCTCGGCGCGGCGGGCGCGCAGAATGAAGGTCGCATCGTTGTCATATCGCGTCTCTGTGAGGAGCCACTCCTTCAGTTGTGAGCATAAGTGCCGCCCTGCCGACAAGGATTCGACGGCATCGGGCGTAGGTTAAAGGATAACTAATCAAGCGTTGCTGAAAGGCCCCATGCTCCTCGTCGGAATGATCGCAGCCCTCCTGGCCGCCGCCCTCCACGTCTTTATCTTCTATATCGAGTCCTTCGCGTGGACCACGCGCGCCCTGTCCGTCTTCGGGATCGACCGCGAATCGGCTGAGGTCACCAAGGAAATGGCCTTTAATCAGGGCTTCTATAACCTGTTCCTCGCCATTGAGGTATTCGTTGGTATCGCCGTCTACTTCCTGGCCTCTCCGACCGTCGGCCTAACCCTCGCGCTCTTTGGCGTCGGCTCCATGCTTGCCGCCGCCCTCCTGCTTTTCGTGACATCCCCCGACAAGCGTTCCGCCGCGATCAAGCAGGGTTTCCTGCCCCTCATCGCTGTCGCAGCCCTCGGAGTCGCTGCCCTCCTCTGACAAGTCGCGTGTCATACTCGGTCGGTCATTGTGTGGACTGGCCCGCAAACGTTGATATTCCGGGCATTATAGAGGTAAGTTGGCGTGTTCCGAGGGAATGACGAACGGGATTGACGACGATAAACGAGGCCGGGACCCAGCCACGCTCTCACCTGGCGGTGAGCAAGTGGCCGAGCCCCGGCCTCGTCCGTTACCGTATGTGATCGGATGCCAGAGATACGACCTCTGCGCTCAGTGCTGACACGCGAGCTAATCGAGGTTCTCCGACAAGCTCCGAATATTCGGTAGGTGCAAAGATGCATACATTGAATCCCGAGGAGCACAAGGTGCTATCGTAAATCAATCCATGGATTCCTTTAATTTTGAAGTATTCACAAAAAATTTGCGTGTGAATATAGCCCAGAGGATTTTCGGACGCAACAGGCTGGGCGAGAATTTCGCTGAGGTAGGTGTAAACAGCAACCTTCTCAAGGTGTTGAGTGATCCACTCTGATTCTAGGGTGAATTTGAACTCAAATAGTGCTGAAAATGAGGAACGGCGTAAGTCAAGTAGCAATGGATCGTTGCGTAAGATAACGTTTGCAACAGTGAATATATCTGCTGGTGTAGCTCGAATTTCGAGTGCTGCAGTGTCTTCGCTGCTGGCTAAGTAAAGAAACGACATACCTGGAGGGTTGATCCGACCTCCTTTGCAGAATTGATTTGGTGCAGCGCCCATGTTGTCAATGGGGTATGGGACTGGGTTGTCGTCTGGGTCAAATTGTGATCCAAGTCGAGCGCGATAGAAGTAGCTTGTGTCTGGATTGGATTCGAAATAAGAACTATATGGTCTGGCTGCTTTAATGAGTAAGTTGAGTGTGTTGAAAATAAATGCGAATTCGCCGTCTTTGTTGAAGAAAAATCGACGTGATGCCTTAAGTTCTTCGTGAAAATCGTTGATCTTGTGACGAAAATTCTTGTTATCTTTAAGGCGATAGTGTCCCTTTGAGTCTGATCCGAAGAGTGCTTCAGTGATTTCTAACTGTTCGTCTACATTGTAATCGTCAGTAAAAATGTGAAAGTCTCTATTTAGACAAGTGTAGAGGTCGTCTCCGAGTTCGTGTGGGTAGTAGCAATCAAGCAAATTGTCTGAAATAAATTCAGCTATTTCAGTATTTAAAATGATTCCGTCTGTGTCATGTGAGTGTGTGCAGCATGTGGTTGAAGGTGCACTAGAGAACAATTCTGCCACTACATGCCGTGCATATTCTATCGGAATTCCGAGACATGTGGAACATAGGTGCTTTGTCATTGCAAAATCACTGTGAGTGTGTTGATATTATTGGTTAGTGGATAGATTTAAGTTAGTGGCAGATTTTGTTGACGCGACAACGTAAAGATGGTGCCACATCGACAGCTTCTTGAGCATTCCAAGTCCGGGAAAGTGACTGCGCGCCTGGTAATTTAGAAGTTCACGCAAAGCGGGAGTATGTGGGATGTGAAAAGCATGGGACTGTGTTTCGTTGAATAACTTATCGAGTGCCTCTTTGGCCTTATTGCCTGGGTCTGAAGTGTCGGAGTTGGAGTCGGAAATGTAGTGTTTAATCCAAATTGTATTTGCGTCAGAGTTGTTAAGGTATGTTAAGTGTACTGCGACAGCGTAAGCGGGGCCGCCGCCATCTTTGTATTGCTCACCTATCGTGAGATAGTCGCCGAAATGATCGTAGCCGTCCTGCTTATACGTAAGGTGTAGATCGGAGAAAAATTCTTCGGGGGGATAATCACGATTTCTCATTTGTTGAAAACCGTCACGGATTACAACGCTGTTAGCTGAAAATGTTTTTTTGTACTGGTGGCCCGCTGTTTGGGTAAAAATATTGAACTTCGGCGTTAGTTGCATTGTTCGTAGCTCGTTGGCTAGCCACGTGTGGTTTTGGTATCCAGCGTGAATCAGAGCGAATTCGCTGGTCGGTATCGTGTTAAGAATATGTTTGAGCTGCGCTTCGTCAATGTCATATGTTAGCTTAATTCCGGTTATAGTTGAGGGGCCCGCCGAAGGTGAATTGAGGAGGGTGAAGATTGTTGAAGGATCGTTGGCATGATCGCCAGCTGATGGATTTAGGATGATGATATGCTGTGCAGATTCGTTATTTAAAGCGTCGATTGCTTTCTCAAGCTGCTTGGTGTTTGAACGTACTGGTGCGATGATCGGAACTTGAAGATGCTTCGCGAGAAAGTCTGCCTGCTCTCGCAGTAGGATTAACTCGAACTGTTTTCCGCGGAAGTAGGGGAAGTACATGATTTTACGGACCTTCCTTGCTCTGATTGTGTGTCGATTCAAGTTGTTCGAGTAGTGTCGTGAGTTGTCCTGGTTTTCGGAGATGAGACAGGGCATATGACCTGAGTGGACGGGGAACCTGAGTGAGGTCAGCTTGTGTGACGCGCGGCTTACGGCTGCTTTTCAAGGTTGAAATGAAGGCCTGTGAACTTGTCTGTGCTCCAAGCTGCCTGAATTTATCATCGATTGCGCGTCGTATGAGCATGTTAGGAACATCTGGGATCTGTTCCCCGAGGGTGTCAAGGGCTGTGCAAGCTTCGCGGATTGTCATCGCACGAGAGATTGCGACCGGGTCGAGTAGCTCCCAGTTCGTTGTCGCCTCTCGTACTGTCTGGAGTGTGTAGTTGCGCGATAGCGTGATGATGCCAACGCCCTCAGGTAGGTCCTGCTCCAGGCTGCGGAGCTTTATTGCTGACGTTACAACGAATATTCGTTCAAAGACTTTTGAATAGCTCTCTATCTGTGATGCTAGCCGTCTGAGCGTATCCCGTTCCGACTTGATTTCGTAGACCGTTGAAGTTCCGTTGAGCACGACAAGATCAGCGAGCGATGTTCCTACGCGGAATTCCTGGATCGGTGTAGCTGTATTTATAGAATGTCTTCCAATAACAATCTTATCGATGATTGCATTTCTGTAGACGTAATCTGTTCGATTCCCCTCGCAGCGCAGGACTTTGTAGGTTTTGTCAATTGTCTCAGACAGAGTGCAGTTCGAAGGTAGGTTTAGTTCGACTCGAAGCGCTTCGGTTAGTTTATTGTGGGTGTACTCTGCGTCTTCGCAGAGGAGCGATTTGAGTGCTGAAGGAGTGAACAAAGCTCCTGCTAGGTCTGAGACGTTCATACGTGCACCTCCTCTCTGCGTGTGCTTAGGACCAGGTTAGCAACCCAGGATGGAATTTGCGTCGCTATGTGTGGTGGCTGGTTCATCTCTTAAGACTCGACCGGGGCTCAGCCACGCTCCCACCGCGCGGTGAGAGAATGACCGGACCCCGGCCTCGTCAATGAATGCGTCAGATCAGGCGTCAGCCCGCGGCGCGAGGGAACGGTCCGTGGTAGATCACCAGAGCCGAGGCAGTGCCCAGAGCGATGCCCTCGAAGGACATCCCGCCCACGTTCCACGTGAAGTTCGCGATCGCGACGATCAGAGCAACCGCGGCGGTGTTCAGGTTCACCGGGTTGGAAAAGTCCACGCGGTTCTGCACCCAGATGCGAACGCCCAGCATGCCGATCATGCCGTACAGGACCGTGCCCGCGCCGCCGAGCACGCCCGGGGGAATCGTCGCGATCAGGGCACCGAACTTCGGCAGCATCGACAGGACCAGGGCAACGGCAGCCGCAATGATGTACGCAGCCGTCGAATACACGCGGGTCGCCGCCATCACGCCGATGTTCTCCGCGTAGGTGGTCGTACCCGAACCGCCGCCGCTGCCGGCCAGCATCGTTGAGAGGCCATCCGCCATCAGCGCGCGGCCCGTCAGGTCATCCATGTTCTCGCCCGTCATCGCGGACACGGACTTCACGTGGCCGACATTTTCAGCAACCAGGATGAACACAACTGGCAGGAACAGGCCGAGGGTCGAGACGGAGAAGGCCGGGGTGTGGAACTCGGGGAAACCAATCCAAGCGGCCTGACCGACGCTAGAGAAGTCAACCTGACCCTGGATAATCGCAGCCAGGTAGCCGATCAACACGCCGATCAGGATGGAGAGGCGGCCGAGAATACCCTTAAAGAGAACAGTCACAAGGCAGATCGACACAATCGTCACAACAGCCGTGATCGGTCCCTGCTTCACCCAGTTCCATGCGGCGGGAGCCAGATTCAGACCGATGAGCGCCACGATCGCGCCCGTCACTACGGGAGGCATCACCGCGTCAATCCAACGCACACCCGCGAAGTGAACGATCAGGCCGACGAGCGCGAGCGTCGCACCCACGGCGATGATGCCGCCGAGCGCGTAGGAAGAACCCAGGGTCCCCGACACCGCCTGGATCGGCGCAATCAGCGCGAAGGACGACCCCAGGTACGAGGGCAGACGACCCGCCGTAATCAGGAAAAACAGCAGCGTGCCGATCGCGGTGAAAAAAAGCGTTGTTGACGGCGGGAAACCAGTCAACAACGGAACAAGGAACGTCGCACCAAACATTGCGACCACATGCTGGGCACCAATGCCAATAGTGCGCGGCCACGACAGTCGCTCACCCGGGAGGACGACGTCACCTGGATTAATGGACGTGCCGTTACCGTGAAGCTTCCAACGGAACAGCGAGGTCTTCGTTTCGCTCATAAGCGTACAAATCCGATCAGTTGATGGGCGGGATGGCCGTACCGGTGCAGCCACGGCCTCGTACCCGGCCACGGCCTCATACCCGGGCGCGCCCCCGTATCCCGGCGCTTCATACTCGGCCGCGCCGGTTTTTTCGGACCAGGTCGACCCGTACGCCTACATGTCAGCTGCGCCTGACGTGACCAACGTGGGCACCGCCCCCTTCCCCGGCACCGAATACGTCGACTCGTACGAAGTGTTCGTCGGCGGCGGCTACACCTCACCCAAGCCAATCACCAATCCGCTGGCGCGCACCTCCCTGTGGTTCGCGGTCTTCAGCATCCCCGGGTTGGGCATTCCGCTCGTCATCAGCGTGGTCCTGGCGATCATCGCCCTCATCAGGGCGCAGGAACTCCCCGGGCGGATCGGCACGCGCGAGGCGCTCGCCGCGCTGATTTACGACGCCTTCGTCGTGTTCTTCGTACTCGCTATGTATTCACTGGCGTAAGTGGAATGCGCGTGACTCGGCGTGCTGTGACGTGCCCCATTGGCTTGGATTGGCGCTGCGGGGTGTTTATTGCTTATGATTGTCCGGCACGATGTGCACGGAGGATTCGCCTAGTGGCCTATGGCGCACGCTTGGAAAGCGTGTTGGGTGCAAGCCCTCGGGG
>QWCZ01001173.1_pt1 | contig 11697 bp, 14 predicted proteins | sample 1972651 | NCBI WGS metagenome assembly QWCZ01 (sample SAMN09866695, study PRJNA288562) | Human oral metagenome isolate pre1_saliva, whole genome shotgun sequencing... | isolation source: mouth | host: Homo sapiens | place: USA: California
CGGTGCTCCCGCTCGCTCCGAGCGCGTCGCCAAGTACAACCAGCTGCTGCGCATCGAGGAGCAGCTGGGCGAGGCCGCTGTTTACGCCGGCCGCTCCGCCTTCCCTCGCTTCAAGTGAGTCTAGGCAACTAGCCGCATAGCTCCGCGCGGGCCCGTAAGGGTCCGCGCGGAGTTTTTTCACGGCGTGGGGTGAGCCAAATTCGCGTTCATAGGGCACGATAGAAGAATGGCTAGTCGTCGTCCCTCCTCCCGCCCCTCCCCGCGTCGCCGCTCCTCCGCCTCGGAGGGAGCGCGGACGACGCGTGAGATCAACGCGGAAAAGTCTCGCCAGCGCAGGGCCGCGGCACAGGCGGCGAAGGAGGACGAGGCCTCGGCGCGCAAGAAGGACAAGGCCGGCAAGGCGGACCGGAAGAAGGCGGCGCGCACGACGGGGGAGAAGTCCTCGGACAGGGCGCGCCGCGCCGAGCGCGCCAGGAGACGCGATTCGAAGCGCACGCCGCGCGAGAACGCCCCCGTCCTGTCGATCGGCGGCCTGGACGTCTCCACGCGCCTCGTCGTCGTCCTGACGGTCGCTGCGATCCTCGCGGTCATGCTGGTGCCCAGCGTGTACCAGTGGTGGCAGCAGGAACGCGAGCTCGCCCAGATCAAGGCGCAGGTCGCAGAGCAGCAGCGCCACAACGAGGAGATGCAGCGCCAGCTGGACCTGTGGAACGACCCGGACTACATCTCGACGCAGGCGCGTGAACGCCTGGGGTACGTGCGCCCGGGTGAGACTCAATACACGGTCGTGGATCCGGGGCCGCAATACCAGGATTCCGCGATGGCTGCGGCTGCGGCGCCGACGGGGCCCGCGCGGCCCTGGGTGCAGCAGCTCGCTATCCTAGTGGGGAAGGCGGATCAGCCGCCCAGCGCGACGCCCATCCCGTCGGCTGACACCAGCCAGTCGGGCCAGGCGCCCACCACCGGCCAAGAAAGCGGAGAATGAGCCTCGTTAACACCACCGACGCCACCGAAGAGGACCTCGAGGTCCTGCGCGAGCAGCTGGGGCGCGTGCCCCGAGGCGTCGTCGGCATCGCCGCGCGCTGCGTGTGCGGGCGCCCCACGGTCGTCGCCACCGCGCCGCGCTTGCCCGACGGGACCCCATTCCCCACGACCTACTACCTGACGCATCCGGCCGCCGTGAAGGGCGCCTCGACGCTGGAGGCCGAGCACGTCATGGACGCCCTGAACGAGGAGCTCGCCGCCGACGAGGAGCTGCGCGCCGCCTACGCGCGCGCCCACCAGGCCTACATCGATGCGCGCCTGTCCCTGGGCGACGTCCCCGAGATTTCCGGCGTGAGCGCGGGCGGCATGCCGACGCGCGTCAAGTGCCTGCACGCCCTCGTGGGCCACTCGCTGGCCGCGGGACCGGGCGTGAACCTGATCGGCGATCGCGCGCTCGCCATGCTTGAGGAGCGCGGCCTGTTTTCGACCGCGCGCTGCTCCTGCTGAGCGCACCCACATGAGCTAGCCCCGGCCTCGTCCGGGAAAGAACCCACCAGAAACGAAGCGATGACCCGCGTAGCTGCCATTGACTGTGGAACAAACTCCATCCGACTGCTCGTCGCCGACGCCACCGTCGGCGAGGACGGGCGACCCCGCCTCGCCGATCTGACGCGCCAGATGCGCATCGTGCGCCTGGGACAGGGGGTGGATGCACGCGGCTACCTAGATCCGGCCGCGATCGAGCGGACGGTGGAGGCGACGGTCGAGTATCAGCGCATGATCGAGAAGCTGGGCGCGACGCGCACCCGTTTCGTGGCGACCTCGGCGACGCGCGACGCCTCCAACAGCGCTGAATTCGTCCGCCAGATTAAGGCTGTCATCGGTGTTGAACCCGAAGTGGTCGTCGGCACGCAGGAGGCGTCGCTGTCGTTTTCCGGCGCGGTCGGCGGGCTCGGGGAGGGGGTTGACGCCCCCATGCTGGTCGTCGATATCGGCGGCGGCTCGACGGAGCTGGTGCTGGGATCGACGAGCGTCAAGCAGGCGGTGTCGATCGACATGGGTGCGGTGCGCGTGACGGAGAAGTTTTTCGCCCACGTCGACCCCGCGGGCGGCGTGCCCAAGGCGAAGCAGGAGCGCGCGATCGCGTGGATCGACGAGCAGCTGGACGGTGCGGAGAAGGCGGTGGATCTGGCGCGGGTGCGTTCCCTCGTGGGCGTCGCCGGCACGGTGACGACGCTGACCGCGCAGGCGCTGGGGCTCACCTCCTACCAGCCTGAACGCATCCACGGGGCGCGCCTGAGCGCCGCTCAGATCGAGGAGGCCGTGCGCTTCATGGTCGACCAACCGGTCTCCGTCAAGGCTTCCCTGGGGTTTATGCCCGAGGGCCGCGAGGACGTGATTGCCGCCGGCGCGCTCATCTGGAGCCGCATCGTGACGCGTGTTTTGGATCGCGCGAGCGGCGCCGGGCACCCCATCGACGAGGTCGTCACCTCCGAGCACGACATCCTCGACGGTATTGCGATGGCGATGATCGATCAGGCTTGATGCGGGCGCCGGCCTCCCGTAGGCTGGACTCGCGTCTGGCCCCCGTGGCCCAATTGGCAGAGGCAACCGACTTAAAATCGGTGTGTTGTGGGTTCGAGTCCCACCGGGGGTACTATCCGCGCGGCACGGACGAGGCCGTGGCCGGGGCTCGCCTGAGCGTGCCCCGGGTGGATCCTCAGTTTCGTTGCGCGCATAATGGTACGTTTCCCACTGTGGGGGTGCCTCGTGCGACACTAGAGGCAATGCATCACTGACCAAGGAGGAAATATGGCCAACCCGGTGATGAACTCGATTCAGAAGGACTGGTCCGCTCAGTCCCAGACTCCCGCCGGATATCCCACGATGCCCGGCTATCAGCCCGCTGCGCAGCAGGCACCCAACCCCTATGGGGGCCAGGCGAATCCCTACGAGACCCAGCAGGGCCAGGCGTATGGCCAGCAGGGCCCCTATGGTATGCCCCAGGAGCAGGCCTACGGCCAGCAGGGCGCCTACGGGGATCAGATGGCCTCCTATGAGGCGATGATGAACGCCCCTGCCGCCGACGCGGTGGACCGTGGGCACATGACCTACGACGATGTCGTGGTCAAGTCCCTCATGTGCTTCGGCCTGCTGGTGGCCGGCGCCGTCGTCGGCTGGATGGCCGGCGTGATTGTCCCCGCACTGGCGATGGTGACCGCCCTCGGCCTGTGCGCCGTGACCCTCGGCCTGGGCCTGTTCGTGCGCTTCTCGAAGAAGGTGCGCCCCGGGGCGATCATCGCCTACTCGCTGATCGAGGGCTTCGTGCTGGGTGCGTTGTCCTTCGTTTTCGAGATGCTCTACCCGGGCATTGTCGTCCTGGCTGTCCTGGCGACCCTGATCGTGATCGGCGTGACGCTTGCGGCGTTCAGTTTCGGCTTCGTGCGTAACTCCAAGACCCTGACCCGCGTGGCTTTCCTGGGCTCGACCGCTTTCGCCATCTACTACGCCATCAGCTTCGTGCTGGGGGTCACCGGCGCCGTCGACATGACGCTGGTGACCAATATTCGGGTCTTGGGTATCCCGCTGGGCGTCATCATTGGTCTGTTCGCTGTGTTCATCGGTGTCCTGTGCCTCGTGCGCGACTTTGACGCTGTCAAGGTTGGCGTGAACGCCGGCGTGCCTGAGAAGTACTCGTGGCTGTGCACCTTCGCGATCATGACGGACGTCATCTGGATCTACCTCGAGATCCTCAAGATCCTGTCGTACTTGATGCGCCGCAACTGACGGCTCGTCCATCACTCGACACTTACCCCACCAAGGAAGAACCCATGGAGAACATTTCTGTCACCGGCGAATTTGGCCGCAAGCCCGCCCTCTCCTTCGATGGCACTCCCTCCGACGAGCTCGTCGTCGAGGTCCTGCGCGCCGGCGACGGCCAGGAGGTCGAGGCCGGCGACACGATCACCTGCCACTACTACGGCGCGGTCTTCGGCTCGGCTACCGACTTCGACAACTCCTTCGACCGCGGCGGCGCCCTGTCTTTCCAGATCGGCGTCGGCATGGTCATCCCCGGTTGGGATGAGGGCCTGGTGGGCAAGCACGTGGGTGACCGCGTGCTCCTGTCCATCCCCGCCGAGCTTGGCTACGGTGCCCGCGGCGTCCCGCAGGCCGGCATCCCCGGCGGCGCGACCCTGGTCTTCGTCACCGACATCCTCGGCGTGAACTGATCGCAGCTGAAGAACGGGGGCGGGCCAACACGTGTGTGTTGGCCCGCCCCCGTTTCATGCGACCCGACATGCACGCTACTGGCGCGGCAGCGCCGGGCAGGCCAGGCCCGTGCGTGCGTGGCACTCGTAGCCGCCCGGATTCTTGAACAGGTACTGCTGGTGGTAGTCCTCCGCGTACCAGAAGTGGGCGTCGGAGTCCTCGGGAGGCGCGGGGGCGATGCTCGTCTGGATGGGGCCGAAACCTGCAGCGGTGAGCGCCTCCTGGTAGGCGTCGCGCAGCGCCACGGCATCGTGCAGCTGCTCCGGCGTCGTCGTCCAGATCGCGGAACGATACTGGTCGCCGAGGTCGTTGCCCTGGCCGCCCACCTGCGTGGGGTCGTGAATCTCGAAGAACAGGCGGATCAGGTCCGCGGCGCTCGTGGTCGCGGTGTCGAAGAGGACCCGCACGGTCTCGGCGTGGCCCGTCGAATGCGAACACACCTGCTCATACGTCGGATCGGGGGCGTGCCCGCCCATGTACCCCACGGCCGTCGAGACGACGCCGGGAGCGTTCCACATGGCTTTTTCGACGCCCCAGAAACAGCCCGCCGCCAGGAAGATGACCTCCTGGCCTGCCCCGGCCTCGTCGACGAGCGAAGAACCTAACACGGCGTGAGTGGAGGAGCGAACCCCTGTGCGCGCGAGCGAAAACAGTGATCTCATGCCTTCATTTCACCACTGAGCGCCCTACCTGCGCGCGCCAAGCGCGTGAGGGGCGGAAAACGGGGGGAGCGCGGGTAACCTAGGGGCGTGAGAAAAGGAGAGCCTGTGGCCGACGCACCCCAACACCCCCGCTGGAAGCTATCCGACCTGATGGGACGACTCAGTGCGGCGCTGCCCGCGAAGAACGCCGCCCAGAACTCGGAGCCCGCCCCCGTCCTTCTGTCCGTGCGCGAGGAACACGCCGATGAGGGTGACGCCGCGGCCCTCGTGCCGCGCACCCTGCGCGTGGCCGCCGCGTTCTCCTGGCGCACCCTTGTCGTCGTGGGACTGGTCGCCGCGATCCTGTGGGGCGCCGCCAGGCTGACGCTCGTCATCATGCCGGTCGCGATCGCGCTGACGATCACCGTCCTGCTTGAGCCTCTCGTGTCGTGGATGCGCCGCACGCTGCGCTTCCCCTCCTCCCTGGCGGCCACCGTCGGCCTGCTGGTCTTCTTCGCGGTCGTCGCTGGCGCGCTCAGTCAGGCGGCCGCCGAGCTCATCCAGCAGGTCCCGCAGCTGGCCTCGCAGGCCGCGGCGGGCTTCGCCGCGCTCCTGGATGCGATCACGCACAACGAGTACCTGAAGAACGGTCCCCTCAAGCTTGACACGACCGTCCTGAGTCAGGCCGCCGAGCAGCTGCGCAGCGAGCTGGTGAACTGGCTGAACACGAACAAGGAAACGCTGGCGACCGGTGCCTTGAACATCACCTCCTCGGTGGGGACGCTGGCCACCTCCGCACTGACGATGCTGTTCTGCCTGTTCTTCTTCCTGAAGGAGGGCCGCTCCATCTGGCTGTGGTGCGTGCGTCTGCTGCCCGCCCCCGCGCGCGTGCCTGTCCATGAGAGCGCGATTCGCGGCTGGTCGACCTTCGGTTCCTACGTGCGCACGCAGATCCAGGTCGCGGCGATCGATGCGACCGGTATCGCACTGGGTGCCTTCTTCCTGGGGGTGCCCCTCGCCATCCCGATCGGCGTCATCACCTTCTTCGCGGCGTTCGTGCCGATTCTGGGCGCTATGACGTCGGGCGTCATCGCGGTCCTGGTGGCGGCCGTGAACGGCGGCCTGTCGAAGGCGATCATTATGCTGGTCATCATCCTGGTGGTCCAGCAGGTCGAATCCAACGTCCTGCAGCCCTTCATGATGTCGAACGCGGTGTCCCTGCATCCCGTGGCTGTCATGCTGGTCATCACCGCGGGTTCCGCGATCGCCGGTATCGCCGGGGCGGTTTTCTCCGTGCCGATTGCCGCTTTCATCAACGCCACCGTCATGTACCTGCACGGCTACGATCCGATGCCGGAGTTGGCTACCGCTCAGGATCGCCCGGGTGGCCCTCCGGGGATGCTCGAGGAGCAGATCGCGGCGAGCTACGCGGGTAAGCCGGACACGCGCCCCTACGTGGCGCACCCGGAATCTGAGGGGGACGAGGTCGTGGCGTCGGTGGACGCTCACGTCGAGCTTCACGTGGAGGCGGACAAGGCCGCGCCGACCGCTGAGGCCCCGCTGCCTGAGAAGGAGAAGCCGGGGGAGCCTCCGACTCCGCACGTGGAGGCCTGAGCCGCCCTGGCGCGCACGCGTGAGCGGGTCCCACCAGCCGGTGGGACCCGCTTCGCGTCTGTGGGGCGCGCGGTAGCCCGCGCTGCGCCCGCGCCTCGGCTCAGCCCTCGAAGGGCTTGGCGTCGAGGATTTCGACGTCGATCATGCGGCCGGTGGGGGCCTCGAAGGAGAGCTTGTCACCGGCCTTGTGGCCGATGACGGCGGCGCCCAGGGGTGCTTGGGCGGAGAAGACCTGGATGCCCAGGTCGCCGCCGGCGTCGCGAGACCCCAGGAGGAAGGTCTGCTCGCGGCCGGCCACCAGGGCGGTGACGACCATGCCGGGCTCGACGATGCCGTCGTCGGCGGGGGTCTCGCCGACCTCGGCGTGTTCGAGCATGTCCTGGAGGGCCTGGATACGCGTCTCGTTCATCGACTGCTCGTTGCGGGCGGCGTGGTAGCCGCCGTTCTCGCGCAGGTCGCCCTCCTGGCGGGCGGCGTCGATGAGTCGGGCGATTTCGACGCGCTTGACCTCGACGCGTTCCTTGAGCTCGTTTGCGAGCAGGTCGTATTGTGCCTGCGTGAGCCACTGAGTGTCGGCCATGGTTCCTCCATTGACGTGTGTCAGTCCATTGAGCGCCGACACGGGAGTGTCGGCGCGCACGGTGTCGAGTGTAGCAACATTGCGCGCGCCGATACGGTCATGACCGCGCCGGTGGCGCGTCAGCCGCCCAGGACCGCCAGGTAGACGGCGACGCAGTGGCAGGCCCACGCGGCTACGGTGAAGGCGTGGAAGATTTCGTGGAAGCCGAACCAGGTGGGGGAGGGGTCGGGCTTCTTCATGCCGTAGACGATCGCGCCGAGCGTGTAGAGGACGCCGCCGGCGACGATGAGTAACACGACGGCGGGGCCGCCTCCCGCCCACAGTTGGGGGAGGTACCAGACGGCGACCCAGCCCAGGGCCACGTAGATGAGGGTGGTGAGCCAGCGCGGGGCGGTGGGCCAGAACAGGTTGAGGAGGATGCCGGCGAGAGCGCCGCCCCAGACGACGGACAGGAGGATGGTGGCGTCGAAGCGGGTAAGGAGCGCGATGGTCAGCGGCGTGTAGGTGCCGGCGATGAGCAGGAAAATGTTGGAGTGGTCCAGGCGCTTCCACATGGTCTCCCAGCGGGGCGCCCAGTAGAAGCGGTGGTAGGTGGCGGAGACCCCGAACAGGATGAGGGAGCACGCCAGGTAGACTGCGGATCCGATCTTCGTGGGGGTCGTGGGCGCCAGGCACACCAGGACGATGGACGCGGCGAGCGACAGGGGGGCGGCGGCCAGGTGGAGCCATCCGCGTAGCTTCGGCTTGATTTGGACGAGCTGCCCGGTTGCCCACTGTTTGGGCGTGAGCGATGCGATCTTCATGCGTGTTCCCTCATCTCTTCTTACGCCACCGTAGGTTACTACGCCGTAGGTTTGTGGATGCGCCTTGTTCTCGCACTGCGAGAGCATTTCTGTTTCCCTGTGACCAACGACGCGATACCCTTAATCTCATAAGAGTACGCCGCGCCGAAAGGTGTGACACCGAGAAGGGGACAACATGGGCCAGTGGAACATGCTCTACGACATGTATGAGCGTCGCCTGAAAGCCGAGTTGTCCGACGCGGCCGTGCCCAAACATATCGGCGTCATCTTGGATGGGAACCGCCGCTGGGCGAAGTCGCTGGGTGCCACGGCCTCCCAGGGACACCGCGCGGGCGCGGGCAAGATCAGCGAGTTCCTCCAGTGGTCGGAGGACGCGGGTGTCTCCATCGTGACGCTGTGGTTGCTTTCCACCGACAATCTTTCGCGCGACGCGGGCGAGCTGGGCGAGCTGCTGCGCATCATCTGCGAGGCTGTGTCTCTCCTGGCCGACCAGGGGCGCTGGAAGCTGGCGGTCGTCGGCGACCTGGCCCTGCTGCCCGAGAAGGTGGGCGAGGACCTGCGTTCTTCCGTTGCGCGCACCGCGGACGTGCAGGGGATGACCGTCAATATCGCGGTGGGCTACGGCGGCCGACACGAGATCACCGAGGCCGTCCGCGCCATGATGCGCGAGGCCTCCGCCCAGGGACGCACCCTCGACGAGCTCGCCGACTCCTTCACGGACGCGGACATCACCGCCCACCTGTACACGAAGGACCAGCCCGACCCCGACCTCGTCATCCGCACCTCGGGGGAGCAGCGCCTGTCCGGTTTCATGCTGTGGCAGTCCGTGCACTCCGAGTACTACTTCTGCGAGGTGTACTGGCCCGACTTCCGTCGCGTGGACTTCCTGCGCGCCCTTCGCTCCTACGCCCAGCGCGAGCGTCGCATGGGCAAGTAGGCCCGCGCCACATCGCGCGCACGCAAACACTGAACGAGGCCGGACCCCGCTGTGGGGACCGGCCTCGCTCGCGTTGGTGGGGGAGCCGCCTCAGGACAGTTCGTGCGCCCAAGGCGGGTTCGCGCCCTTGCGTGACACGGTCACGTCGGACACGGCGCTCGCGCGGTCGATGATGGCGCGGGCCTGCTCTTCGGACAGGGAACGCAGAGCTTCGCGCGCGTCGGCGCCGCGCAGGCCCATGCCCCACATGGCGTCGATGATGCCGCCCATGAAGGAGTCTCCCGCGCCGACCGTGTCGACGACCGCGACGTCGCCCGGCGTCTTCGTGACACGCAGGCCCGAGGCCGTGGTGATGTCGCTCCCGTGCTTGCCACGCGTGACGACCACGAGCGCCGGTCCCATGCCCAGCCAACGCTCCACGACCTCGTCGATGGGGGCGCCGCCCGTCAGCCACTCGATGTCCTCATCCGACACCTTGACGACGTCCGCCAGCGCGATGAAACGCTCGAGGGAGGCGAGGGCCGCCTCGGGTTCGCCCATGATCGAGGGGCGCGCGTTCGGGTCGAAGCACACGAGCGCGTGCTCGCGGCCGCGGGTCAGCGCGTCAAGAACGGCGGAGGCGCCCGGCTCGATGATCGCCGAAATCGAGCCCGCCTCGATGATCTGAGCGGTAGGCGGAACGGTGATTGGTGGAGCCGGCGCCCACTCCAGGTCGAAGGTGTAGGAGGCGGCCCCCGACTCGTCCAGGCGTGCCAGCGCCGTCGACGTGTGCGAGGCACCGCGCGATGCCCCGGTGACGTGCACGCCGGAATCGTACATGTGGAAGTCGATGAGGCGGCCGCGCTCGTCCAGACCGATCCAGGTCGCCAGCGCCACCGGGCGGCCGAGGCGACCCAGCGTCAGGGCGACGTTCGCGGGAGAGCCACCTGGGACCTCAACGGGGAAGTCGGGCTGCTCGTACGTGATGACGACGTCGATGAGTGCCTCGCCGATCGCGAGAATGTGGGGTCCAGATTGCACCGTCATGGTGTCTCCTCGCCTGCGGGGGTCAGTGGATTTACAGAATGTAGACTAGCGTGCTTCGGGGGTCGGGGGCGTCGCGCGTCCAGAAAGACGCGCCTGCGCACCGTCCAGAATCTGAGAACAGCGCGCCGCCAGTGCCTCGCCGCGCTCCCACATGGTGAGAGTGTCCTCGAGCGGTGCCTGCCCGCCCTCGAGGGTTTGGACGATGCGCACGAGCTCGTCGCGCGCCTCCTCGTAGCCGAGGGACTGGGGATCGGGGAGCTGGTCGTTCGTGGTCATGGCAGTGTTCCTTTGGGTGAGAGGGTCCGAGAACGAGGCCGGGGCGGGCCGCGCAGGTCAGGCGTCGATAGTGGGTGCGTCCGTGGGAGGAGTGGGGCTGGTGGCACCCACGACTTGGGCGACCATGCGGCCCGACGCGAGGATGCCTTCGATGAGGTCGCCCTTCTTCACCTGCGCCGAGGAGGTGATGAGCGCGCCCGACGGGGTCTTCAGGAGCGCGTACCCGCGGTCGAGAGTTGCCTGCGGGGACAGGGCGGTCAGCGTCGCGCGCGAGCGCGTCAGCCGCTGGCGTTCGGACGCGAGGCGGCGTTCGATCACCGAGCGCATCGCCGTGACGCGCTGCGTGAGGGCCGTTCGGTGCCCCTCGACGATCGCGTCTGGGCCCTGGAGGACCGGGCGCGACGCGATGAGCGTCAGGTTCGAGCGCTCCGTCGCCAGGCGCGCGCCCAGCGCCCCGCGCATGCGGGTGAGGGCCTGGGAGATGCCGTCGCGCTCTCGGGCGCGGTCGGGCACGATGCGGCGGGCCGCGTCCGTGGGGGTCGAGGCCCGGTAGTCGGCGACGAGGTCCAGCAGGGGAGAGTCGCCCTCGTGGCCGATCGCGGAGACGATGGGCGTGCGGGCGCCCGCGACGGCGCGCACGAGGCGCTCGTCGGAGAAGGGGAGGAGGTCTTCGACGGCGCCGCCGCCGCGTGCGATGACGATGACGTCCACGCCATCCATGGCGTCCAGTTCGGTCAGGGCGCGGCCCACCTCGGGCACGCAGTGGTCGCCCTGCACCGCAACCTCGCGGATTTCGAAGCGCGCGGCGGGCCACCGTTCGGACGCGTTGACGACCACGTCGTCCTCCGCCTTGGCGCCCCGCCCGCAGATCAGGCCGATCGTGCGCGGCAGGAACGGAAGGGGCTTCTTGCGCTTCTCCGAGAACAGGCCTTCGGCGGCCAGGCGGGCACGCAGCGCCTCGATCTGGGCCAACAGGTCGCCCACGCCCTGCAGGTGTATCTCTGCGGCCTGCAGGTTGAGGCGCCCCGAGCGCTCCCAGAACACGGGTTTCACGCGCGTGACCACGCGCGCGCCCTCGGTCAGCGGCGTGGAGTCCATGACGCCCGCCCACGCGGTTACCGTCATCGACGTGTCGGTCTGGAGGTCGCGCAGCGTCAAAAAGTGCATTTTTGCGCCGGGGCGCACCTTGTATTCGACGACCTGGCCCTCCACCCACAGGGGGCTCATGCGGTCCACGTACACCTTGATGTTTTCCGTCAGTCGGCGCAGCGGCCACGGATTATCGCGCGTCGTGTCGGCCGCCTTCGCGGCGGGCGGACGAGGCTGGGGCGAGCCGCCGGGAGGCGGTGCGGCGAGACGATGAGGCGATGTCACGTCCTTCAGCATGCCATAGGAGCGTCCGGGCCGCGCTGGCGCGCCACGCCCCTGTGGACGGCCCCCGTGCCCGGGGTGGGTGAGCGCGAGGGGGCACCCGGGCCGCTCTCTCACCCTGCGCGCGAGAGCGGGAGGGGCCCCGGCCTCGTCGATGAGGGGCGTGTGGGATTGCCACGAGCGCGCGCACCCCCG
>QWCZ01001175.1_pt1 | contig 11669 bp, 6 predicted proteins | sample 1972651 | NCBI WGS metagenome assembly QWCZ01 (sample SAMN09866695, study PRJNA288562) | Human oral metagenome isolate pre1_saliva, whole genome shotgun sequencing... | isolation source: mouth | host: Homo sapiens | place: USA: California
GTTGATGGCGTTAGCCGTGAATGTTACCTTATTATTCAGGCGGTAGCGTACAGATGCGTCCATAATCATGTGTGCTGGTACCTTGTGAGCCTCAGCCATGAGTCCTTGCCCAGGGATTGTACGCATATCGCCATTGTAACGCATTGTGAAGTTGAGCTCAAGCTTTTTCCACTCTAAACCTATCTGTGCATTGAGCGCATGCTTGTAAATGTAAGGAAGCTCATCGCCTGCGAAGACTTCGCCCCAAGCTGCAGAATAGAATTCATTCTTCATCTTGGTGTCCGTATAGGTATAGCTGAATTGTAGTGGAAGCTGTACGCGCCATGCTCTAGGTAAAGGTTGCCAAGAGGCTAGGAACTCAAAGCCCTTAACCGTGGCAGCTCCTACGGTAAACTGGTCTAGTGTACCTTGTCCACCAGCGGCAGCGAGGTCACTACCGAGCATGTTGGAGTAGTCATTGTAGTAGCCAATAGCTTCCATGCGTAAGGTACCTAGGTTCAGACGCAGACCGCTCTCTAGGTTGATACTCTTCTCAGGCTTCTGTCTGTAATACTTGGCTACACTAGGAGGAGCAAAACCTTCGTGAATACCTGCAAAAATGGAAAGGGGCTTAAGTATTTTGTAGTTAATACCGAAGCTAGGCAGAAGTTCTGTCGCATGATTGTCTCCATCTATGCGCAGATGACCTGTGCGCCTAGGGTCTTTAGTCGTATAGTCGCGCTTGATGATTTCCACATCTTCAAGACGAAGACCAGCTGTAAGGGTTAGCTTAGAGAAAGACCACTTAGCTAGTAGGTAAGAGGCAAAGGCGTGAGCGGCTGTGATGCGGTTACTCTGATCACCACCCCAACCAGCACGGTAGAGTGTCATGCGCCCTGAGTGCATGGAGTAGCTGTCATCGTGCTGGAAGCGGTCTTCGCTATCGGCATGATAGCGAGCTCCAAGCTCAAGCCCTAGATAACTAGACCCAAGAGAGAGTTTATACTCTGCCTTCGTTTGTATGCCTCGAGAGTGATAGCTACGCTGATTGGCTCTGACAATAAGGGCTTCGCCATCAGCGTCCTTAGCTCCTGTAAGAATATCGAAGTATGGGGCATTGATTTCTGTATCCTCAAGTACCGTCTCTATACTGCGCTTCTCTCCCTTGTGAAAGCCTACACTGATGTCGCTAAGCTTATACCAGTTACGCCAAAAGTAATTGTAGTAAAGACTTGTTGTGATTTTAAGCTTATTATTAAAGCTGATGTAGTGAGTTAGCGCACTCTGGAAATGCTTCGTACGCATCTCGTCCATTTGCGCCCCTCTATATCTGTAGTAGGGTCTTGCGGCGAAGTCCGCTTCGCTAAGCCCAACGTAAGTTTCATCTGAATGCTCATTGGCAAAACCCAGCTTAAGCTCTAAGGCTTGTGAGGTGCTAGCCTCATCACTTGTATGCCAGCGGAGTTTTCCTACTATATCATTGCGGTAGAAGCCCGTACGTTCATCGGGTTCATCTCGTCTAAATCCTTTAGATTGGTAGCGAAGATACTCTACTACGTAGCCTAGATGTTTTGTGTCATTGCCTAGGTAGGTATAAGCATTGAATGTATTATAACTGCCGAAGGAGGTACGTAGGCCTGCCGTAAAACGGTTAGGGATAGGCGTAGAAACCATATTCACAGCTCCCCCCGTAGTGAATGGTCCGTACTGAACCTGACTACTACCCTTGAGTACTTCGATAGCATGCATACGTGCGGCATTGGGGAAGTAGTAAGCAGCAGGAGCTGCATAGGGCGCAGGAGCGGCTAGAATGCCGTCCTCCATAAGTGAGATACGTTCACTTCGCTCAGCCTTCGTTCCTCGTAAGCTAATATTTGGTCTTAAGCCGAAGCCGTCTTCTTCGTAGATATTAACACCCGGTACAGCTCTAAGCATACGTGAAATGTCCGTATAGCCTAGCTTGGCAATTTCTTTGGGGGATACGTAGTAGGCCGAACCTGTGCGGTTGCTAGCCTCAAACTTACTACCGAGCATTTGTTTAGCCGATACCACGACTTCATCAATGCGGTGTATGGAGTCACTAGATGCTGCGATGCTATCCCTCTTCTGAGCGTGCCCGTAAAGGCTTGTTGTACACAATACTAGAATGAGAGAAGTACCTCTAATCGCTTTCTTGCAAATATGCTGGTGCATTACTTTATATCTTATTATTTAGTGCTAAGAAGAGAAGATTATAGAGAAAAATACCGTTTTAGACTTCCGTTCAAAGCATACGTTTTGCGAATGCAAAGTTACGCCTACACACGAAGGTCACACAATACCCATATAATGGTATATTGTATGACCTCTTACCTCTTACTTCCCTAATAGTAGGTATTAATGTTTACAGGTTTGTCTTAACTTGGGAAGTGCTGCCCCGTTGGGGCTCAAGAAATGTATGGAAACAATTAACCCAGGGCTTGCGCCCTGCTAAATATATGCAATGGTCTCCAATAAAAAAATCGTATCTTTGTCTCATCATATAAAATAATAAAATTATGTACGCAGTCGTATTTGATTTAGATACCAATTGCTTAGGGGAATGCTACGATGGCAATAGCTATCATGGAGCCTACAAGTTAATTCGTGATTTCTTGACCGAGAATGGTTTTTCCCATACACAAGGGTCTGTATATTTCGGAGATGAAGGTATGGATGCTGTTAAGTGCGTTATTACGATTCAGAAGCTGGCGAAAAAATACCCTTGGTTCTCTACATGTTCAAGAGATGTTCGTATGCTTCGTATTGAGGATAATAATGATTTACTACCTGCTATTCGATAATCAGAACCACTCTGGGATGCAAAAGATGAATAGTTTTTGAAAATCTAAGACTTGACGCTAATCTAATTATGGGGCTGTAGCAAAATTTTTTGCTGCAGCCCTTTTTTGATATGCTTGCCTTTCCAGGGCAAGCGTATCAAGATTCAGGCTAACTATGAGTGCCGTAGGCACGACATTCCTGCATAGCCCAGGGTGTAATGAGGGCAAAGCCCGAAATGAAACCCTGGGTATACACGGAAGAAGCAGAATGAGCTCCTTTAGGAGCGGCACTAACAGGGCAAGCATTTGTCTTGTGTCGTTGCGGTTCGTTGGGAGTGCCGCTCCTACAGAGCTCAAGAAATGTACCGATAACAAATAACCCAGGGCTTGCGCCCTGGGCTGTGCAGGAGTATCGCCCTTACAGGGCTCTTTTTCGCCTTGCGTTCTCTTCGCTATAAAAGAAAATAGGCACTAGAGAGTAAATCTCTAGTGCCTATTTTGACTTTTAGGAAGTTAGTTTAGTGTTTATCAGGCTGATGGAGCGAGAGCCATGGTAGGACGTAGTATCCTCTTCCTCCTCTAGTACCTACTTCCAATGCACTAGCAGTGTGATAATAAAGTCCGCCATTATCTATACGTTGGTTTTGATACACTCCTGGATATGGTATCTTAGGACCCCTTGGAGGGTATTGGCCATTTAGTTTGCGAGTCCAAATAAATAAGGCTTGTCCTCCGTAATCGATTATAAAGTCATTAGTTCGGTCGGAAGACCAAATTCCATTGACATGTATAGTTCGTTTGATGACTTCTGGGTGTAACTCATTTCCATTTTGCCAGAAATTGTCCTTGACAATGACCTCCCTTAGGTACTTCTCTGCCTGCTCCATCGTCATGTTCTTAAAATTGAAAGCATTACCGATGGATTTCATCTCAATGCTAAAGAATGAGCGAGGATTAATTGTTAGCGTTGAACCTCCAGCTGGAAGGTCTACAGGTACGCCCTGGGGAGCAGAGCCTGGATTCGGATTATACCATTTGCCGCCCTCGGTATAGCGCACAGCAACGGCCATGGGAGTACCTATGAAACGGAAGGCATAGAATGTATTGCGTGATAGCGCATAGGTTTGTTTTCGGAAGTTTGCATCCTGATTTCTGTAATAGATAGATTTCAAATTCGTGTATTTTACTCCATCTATACGCGCTTGTTCGCCTGTAGCACGATGTATCGTTCCTGCATGAACCTCGTCATCAAAACGTGATTTATAGGTCAAACCTTCAAATGAAGATATTCCTTTCTCTGGAATATAGGGAAATACAGAATATAGGTCAAAGCGGTCTGGAACATGCCAATAGAGATCTCCATACTCGAGTACGAGCTTGCTTCCATCTCTTCGCTCTGAGTCATCTCTGAGGTAATTTACTTTGAAGCTTTTATTTTCAAACTGACTTAAGACGGGAGAGGAACCGTGATAAGCGTATGGTTGACCTGCACCCGGGTCTCCAGTTGCGTTGTTAGGACGTTGACTGTTGGTCGCTGTGCTACGAGCAAAGGTACATGCTTGGCCTTTAGTAGGGTCTCCAGCAAGGTAGTCAAAGCCCATACGAGCTAGTGGGTTCAAGCGTAGCTCTTCAAGGAGCTTGGCTGTAGAACTATAAGCTGTACCCGTCTTATGTGGCTTCTGAGCGCTGTATACGAATGTCGGCCCCATAGGCATATCTAGCGTTTTGTTGTAGAGATTGGCCCAAATAGCTGTACCATAACCCATGTTCTCATCAGGCTTTTTCCCCGAATCATTAATCTCTGTCATCCAGAAATATAATTTGCCTGAAGTTTTTTGGCGTTCGAGGTTTGCGTAGTTAGCTTTCTCAAATGGGATTTCAATACGTGTAGGGGCCTCTTGTGTCGGCGTGAACTGTGGTTGTGGTGTTTCCGAAACATAGGCACCTGAACGTCTAATATATCGTACTACATCAGGAGAAAATGACTTATGGAATATAGATAGAAGTATCTGTCGTTTAGTGTCATCTAGATCTATAGGTAGGTTCTTGAAGCTGTAGGATACCGATGTTACCGCTTGTGTGCTCTCGATATGGAAACCTCTGATTTCGAAATCATAGGTAGGACGAGAAGTGAGCCCATCCAAGATTGTCTGGTCAGTATCCAATGCTTGGTTCGACTCTTGTTTACTCATCTCATTTTTAAGGTCAATAGCCATTAAGCTCCCTAGCATCTTGAAGCGAGGATTTAAAGGGTTTGTTTCCGTATTAGGATCTTCATAGACTTGTTTCATGTCGAAGTTCCAATAGTCCTTCTTTGTTACCTTATCGAACTTTTTCTTAGCTGTCATAGGATAGCCATCAAACCAAGATAGTCTAGCTCCTTCTGGAGTACGACAGCCTAGGACAAATGGTATGTCAATGTCTTTCCCAATCGTCAGTTTCTCGTTATCCCCATAAAGTTTTTTGACAACGTTCTTGGCACTCCAGTTGTACACCTGATTAGTTTTATCCCATTTTCCTCTTTTATTCTTAGGATTAGGATCGTCAGGAGTATAGATGGCGTGAAGACTCCAATTTTCGCCCTCCTTAATTTTTGTAGTATCGGGAGCAAATCCAGGTAAAAAATCGATTTTTCCTTTAGCACGAACAAAGTAGCGGTCTCCATTGCCTGTAGCGTTAGGTTCTTTAATGAGCTTCCATGTGGCTTCAGCATAACAGTTAGTGCTTTGTCGTTCTCCAAAAAGGGCTATAAAAACAGGAAAGTCTTCTTCTGTTTTTCCTGTTTGAGCAAAATCAAACTTTGGAACTTTTTCATTAGCTTTTGGAGTAGTCATCTCAATACCGCGAGCAGGAGATGCCTCTGCATACTGGATTGCAACCTCAGGATCTAATTCAATATCCCCGAGGTCCACATTCATAGAAAGAGGACTAAGCTTGCTTGTGGTAGAGGAGCTACCCTCTCTAAATGTATCTTTCTGACAGCTACTTGTTGTTGCCATCAAAAACAAACTCAGAATTCCGCTAAAAAGAGTAGCGGTACATTTATTAATTTTCAGATGTTTCATTTTCTTGCGTTGAGATACTGTACTATACTTCTCCTCCATCTTCGAGAGGTTCAAACTCGTCTATTTCCGCTGAGGCACTAGCTAGGATGTTTAGTCCTAGTGGAAAATAAAATGCTTCGCAATAAGGCTCTTCGTACTTTTCTTTTCTTTTCATACCTAATTATGGTCGTAAAATTTAAGTTTTGGATTACAAAGGTAGTAAAAAAAACAAAAGAACAGGGGCTTGTCTAAAGTATTCAATGTGATTATGCGTACTTGTCTCGGTAATTACGCACACTTATTTCAGAGAGTACGCATACTTATTTTCGTAAGTACGTGTACTCGTTTCAGTGAGTACGTCGTACTTGTCTCCGTAAGTACACGTAAATACTTTTGTAACTACGTGTACTTATTTTAGTGAGTGCGCGTACTTATCTTCGTGAGTACGCGCACTTATTTCAGTGAGTACACACACTTACATCAGTAAGTACACGTACTTATTTTTGTAGGTACGTGTACTTATTTCAGTGAGTACACACACTTAAATTTGTAAGTACGTAGTACTTTCTGGAGACTTCAGCTGTAGTCTGCACAAACTTCAGCCGTAGTCTGTACAGACTTCGCCGAGGTTTTGAGTTTAGGAAACGCAAGCCTTGTTTTCTCTTCGTGTAATTCTGATATTTTGATGCGCTTGCCATGTGGCAGAGTAGCCGTCTTTCTTAAAAAAACACTAACTTTGCTACAATTAGAATTTTGCGTCGAAACTCTGGTTATGACGCTGCATTTAAGGCTATAACATAATGTTTACATTGGAGACAATCGAATTCGTCTGGAATAAAGCTCGAAAAGTGGAAGGCTTTGATCCTGCCTTAATCAGAAAGGATAGTTGCGGAGCATGGATCCTCCGTAGTGAATATGGCAATACGGAATCGATCTATGGATGGGAAATTGACCATATTTATCCTTTATCTAGGGGAGGTGATGATAATCCACAGAATCTAAGAGCCCTTCAATGGTCCAATAACCGAAGTAAGGGGGATGATTATCCTGCTTACAATTCTGCATTTCAAGCGGAAGGGACGCTAAATATACCCTCTGAGGTCCAATATACTGTTAATGAAGGATTACAAGAACAGCTTAAACAGTTATATCAAATAGATCTTTCCTTATGAGATTGAGTCGCCTAACTGTAAAGCAGTTATTTGGAGTTTTTAGCTATGACTTCTCTATCAAAGATGATCAAGAAATAGCTTTGTTAACGGGACCGAATGGTTATGGGAAAACTACACTTTTAAATATCCTCTCAGAGTTATCCCAGGCTAATTTTATCTTTTTTGTGACCCTCCCTTTTGAGTCTATTTTTCTCGGATTTACTAACGGCGTATCGATTTGCATTACCTCGGAGGAAGAAAATCATGGGGAGCTTGTTAAGGAGGAGGATAATCGGGCGAATAAAGCTAGGAAAATTACTTTTAATTGGAGCCAAGGTGATGCCTCGCCTTCTTCATTTGTGCTTGCAGAATCTGAGTTGCTCGCATATCTATCTAGGCATCCATACTTTCGGTACAATAGACGTGGAAAAGAACGAAAAGTTGAGGATAATCCTTACCGAGAGATAGACTTTGCGAAAGCCGAATATCCAGATTTGATTTCTAAGTTTATCGAAGAGATAGGTGGCTCTACGTTCCTCATGGCCCTACACAGTCTCTCTGTGAAATTTCAACCATCAGATCGGCTTCGGAATGTCTGTATGATTAACTATAAAGGAGTTGAGCAAGATAGAATCCCGTCAATTAAAGAGATTTCAGGTGAGTTAAGTTCTTTAATGTCTACATTGAAGGAAAAGTTTCAGAGTCGAGTGTCTGACAGTAATAACCACTTGGTGCAAAAGGTCCTTGATAGCTCTCCTAAGTTAGATGCTAAAGCTTACCAAGAGATATCTAATAGATTACAAGAACCATTGAAACAACTCAGGGAGTTTAAGCTACTACCAGATGTCGAGATTCCTCCATATGTCGACACTCATGCTAAACTTCTAACAGTATATATTCAAGAGCTAGAAAAGAATCTTGAGGTCTATGCTGAAATATATACTTGCCTTCTCTTATTTAAGAGGCAGCTAGAAAAGAAACGGTTTGTCCAAAAAAAGATACTTTTAGATCCAGTCAAAGGTATTGTTGTACAGAATACCCAGAATTATACTTATCTTTCCCTAGAAACATTGTCAAGTGGAGAACAACATGAAATTATTATGCTGTTTCGCTCGATCTTTGGTGTAAAGAAGAAGACGATTCTTCTGATTGATGAGCCAGAGAATTCGTTACACGTTGTTTGGCAAAATGAATTTTTAGAGGATATACAGGAACTGGCTCGTACACTTGAACTTCAGGTTATAATTGCTACTCACTCTCCGTTCATTGTTGGTGAGCGTTGGTCTGAGTGTTATGATTTATTCGAGGCAAGCAATGGGTCAGAATAATTCTATACAAATGGCAGTCTCCAAAGTGAAAGAAGGTGCAACAGCCAGTACAAGATCCGTAATTAACCATCCTTCAAACGCATGCAACGTTGTAGTAGTTGTTGAAGGAGATACAGATGTGTCGTTTTACAAGAGATTTCTAGACCATACATATATTCATAAGGTTACAGGGGTTAATTCCGTAGAGCAAGTTCTACGTGACATAGGTGCGTATTATCCCAATCTTATTGGAATTAGAGATGCAGATTTTACAAGAGTTCATCATTGCTCTTCTCCATTGAAATCCCTGTTCTTTACAGATGGTCATGATATAGAAATGATGATTGCCAGGTCGAATCAGGCGATAGGAACGTTTTGGAAGAATCTTAATGGGAGTAGTTGTATTCTCCCTTCGAATTTTTCCGAGATAATCTGTCGGTGCTTAAAACCCTTGAGTTATTTCAGATTATATAATTATAAGTACTCAAAATCAATTTCTTTCGCTGAAATTGATTGTCAAAACAACAATGGATTCTCCTGCTACGCTCATATCAAAAAAATAATAGAAAATCCCAAAAACAAGAACAAGGTCTCCAGCGAGTTACAACAAGAGTTGTTAACCGAATACTCTAGAGATAGTACGTGTCTTTATGAATTAACGAGAGGGCATGATTTTTTACGAGTAGCTGTTTTGAAAGCTCGAAAGTCTTCGGGAATTAATATTTCACCAAGTGAAGCATTTGAAAAATTTTACGGATCTTTTGAACTCAAGGACTTCCAATCAACAAACTTATGCCAAGAGTTACAGGCTTGGTGTCAATCGTCCAAATGGTGTGAAGAGAAAGCGATTCAGGGTATCGTAAAATGCATTGTATAAGTGTTACGTAATAAGGTGGGGGATTAGTGGAAATTGTGCAAAGCTCTTTGGTGTCAACAAGATGCTCTGTTCAACAGTCCCAATTAAATGCTTTTTGAGGGGGCTAGTTAGTACGTCGTATTCGTTTGGGCGACTTGGTCTTCTTATGGAGACTATTGCACGGTCTCATAGAAGGTTCTTCTGCAACTACATAAAAAAAGGCTGTAACGAGATTTAATCTCGTTACAGCCTTTTTAAGTTGAAACTATTGATTAGTGGTGTAGTTGCCCTGCTTCGCGAGGAAGAGATTTAACTACGATATCACGCTTCTTAGCTCCTGTAGTTAGCTTCTTAGCTAAAGCTACGATGTCTTGAAGAGTGAGGTCTTCAGTGTGAACAGCATTAGCCTTCTGACTTAGGTTAGGCACCTTACCCGTCTCAGCATAACTATTGAGGTACACGAGCCAAAGCATAGGATTATCCTTTGGTGTTAGGGCAATGTCTTCTACCTGAGTGGCGTGAGGGATAAGAGCCTGCTTAAAGTTTTGCTCGCTAACCTTACCCTCTACAATCTCACGAAGAACGTCATAAGCCTTAGCCTTCATACGGTCCACATTCTCTCTCTGAGTATTGAAGTGAATGCTAATCGTTTCGCTTGCTTGTGGTTGCTGTTCGTAGCGTACCTGTACACCGATAGAGTAAACACCTTGTTCCTTCTCACGAAGTTCGTCAAAGAGTCGCATCTGTAATAGTGTCTCAAGGACTGGAACGGCAATCTCTTCCTTCTCGCTGAGCTTATCAGCCTTAGCAAAAGAAATCTCTACTTCACCTACATCGCCTTCGAGGTCAGCAGTGAACTCTCTAGTGATATTTTCATCAGGAGCGGTGAAGTCAAGGTTGTAAGTCTTGCCCTTGCTCACTGCCGTCTGTGGAAGGCTTGCAAGATATTCTGTGACTAGCTTCTTAGCCTCAAGCTCTGGAATGTCTCCCACGATGCAGTAAGTATAAGCACCAGTAGAGAGTAGGTGCTCATTGAATAGTCGGATAATATCCTTATTGGCAATCTTATCAAAGTAAGCAAGGTTCTCATCAGGATTAACCTCAGACACAGGGTAAAGGGTCTTCTTGATGCTGTCATCGACCTGCCCACGAGGCGTCTGCATGCGAGTCGTGTAGAGGTACTTCTGTAGTGCCTTGTACTTGTTTAGACCTTCTTCGGTAAAGTTCTGCTGAGTAAGTACTGCATGTAGGTATTCAAAGAAACTCTTAGCATCCTTGCTCTTAGCATTTCCACCAAAGCCATCAGTGTAGTTCTCTAGTGAGATGTTGAGGTCTACCTGCTTATCTTGTAGCCAAGCGTGGAGGTCATTTCTATTGTACGCACCAAGACCGCCCTTCATAATTAGCGACTGCATGGCAGTATAGGCTGGTATATCTTGTGGCGCAACTACAGAGCGTCCACCCTCTCTAGAGGCTGCGAAGTAGAATTCGCCCTTGAGCTCAGGAGTGTAGCGGTAGAATAGCTTAGCCCCATTGCTTAGTGTCCATTCTTTGCTATCAAGTTCCTTAATGATTTTCTCGCTCTTAATCGTTCCAGCCTTAATAGGCTTGTCGATGAGCTTGTCGATGCTCTTAGGGCTAGATAGCTTAAGGACAGGTTCGCTCTTAACGTCACTGAGCAGTTTCTTAAACTCATCAAGTGAGATATTGAGCTCATCAGCATTAGAGGTAAATGTGATGAAGGCAAGGTTATTATCGTCAAGAATAGTTTTAATCCATTCATTCACATCCTCACGCTCCATCTCTGCAAGTGTCTCGTAAGTGCTACTCACTTCTTCTCGTAGAGAGCGGATAGGGGCATTGTAGAGGAAGTTCTGCTTGAACAAATCCATGAGATTGTCCGGAGCTGCAATATCCTTTTCTTCAAGAAGCGCCTTAACGTCCTCAATCATCTTGCTCACTTCACCTTGGAACTCCTCTTCGGTGATGCCTTCTCTGCGAAGCTGTTCTCTTAGTGCAAGAGTTTGCTTAAGAGCTTGCAAGCCCTTGCCTGGATAAGGTACTACGTCCCATGCTACTTGGTCATAAGCACGTACAAGGGGTGAATAACTAGCCGTAGAGGCAATGAACTCTTCCTTGCCTTCGTTTCTGAGTGCTGATATGCGACGTGCAACGACACGGTTGAATATCTGCTGATAAAGGTTCTTGGCAGTGTGATTGACCGAACCGCCTTGTGGTGGAACGGAAATACGCTGATAGATACCAAAAGATGTGCTAGGGTTAGCAGCATCAATGAAGCGATAGTAAAGAGGTTCTTTGTTGTCTGGGATTTGAACGTCTGTACGAGTTAGTTGCTTCTTGCTTTTGCCCTTAGCCGTGAATAGCTTGATGAGCTTAGCTTCGTATTCCTCAGGTTTAATATCTCCGATAATCATTACAGACTGTAGCTCGGGCTTGTACCACTCATTGTAGAAAGCCTGAATGTCCTTAGCCGAATAGCTCTTGAGTCCTTCCTCACTACCGATAGTATT
>QWCZ01001318.1_pt1 | contig 11666 bp, 11 predicted proteins | sample 1972651 | NCBI WGS metagenome assembly QWCZ01 (sample SAMN09866695, study PRJNA288562) | Human oral metagenome isolate pre1_saliva, whole genome shotgun sequencing... | isolation source: mouth | host: Homo sapiens | place: USA: California
GACGCACGGCTTCCGTCTGCGCATGTCGACCCGCGCCGGCCGCGCCATTCTGGCTGCCCGCCGTCGCAAGGGCCGCGCCAAGCTGTCCGCCTGAGACACACCGGTGCTGCCGCGCGCGCACCGCATGGTTGACCCAGCGGATTTCACCGCCGCGATCCGTCACGGAGCGCGAGCAGGAGATCCGCTGGTCGTCGTCCACGTCCGAGCCGACGAGGAACGCAACAGCCGCCTCGTCGGTTTCGTCGTACCCAAGCGGGAAATCAAGCGCGCCAACGGACGCAACCGGGTCAAGCGGCAGTTGCGGCACTTGATGAGAGACCGGGTCGCCGACCTGCCGGACGGAACCCGCCTCGTCGTGCGGGCCTCGTCCAAAGCGCTTGGCGTCCCCTCGAAGGAGCTGGGCGCTCACCTCGATCGTGTCATGGAGCGAGCATGGCGCAAGTGGGACGCCCGATGAACACGGCGGGCAAGGCAGTGCGCGCACTCTTGTCCGCGCCCATCGTCGCCTACCAGCGCTTCATCTCCCCGGCCCTCGGCCCCCGGTGTCGCTACGCGCCCAGCTGCTCCACCTACGCACTCCAAGCCATCCGCGTCCACGGCCCCATCAAGGGACTGATCCTCGCGGCCTGGCGCCTGCTGCGATGCAACCCGTGGAGCCACGGGGGAGTAGACCACGTGCCCGAGCGCGGGCGCTGGAAACCCGACCCGTGGGTACCGCCCGAGGACTGGGCCGGCCACGACAACTGGGAACGTCCCGCCCCCATGGGACTCGACCCCACCTGAGACCTCCCCGAGAGCCCGGGGCGGCCTCGGACCCCAAGGAACAACGAAACAGCGGCGCTTCGGCGCCACGGCGAAAGCGAAAACTATGTTCGACGCAATGCTCCACCCCTTCGCGTGGGCAATCTCCTACGTGTGGGTCTGGATCCACGACCTCCTCGTGCTGCTCGGAATGTCCTCCGGCTCCGGCATCGCGTGGGTTCTCTCCATCGTGCTGCTCACCATCCTGGTGCGCATCGCCATCATCCCGCTGTTCCTTAAGCAGATCCGCTCCTCGCGTGCCATGCAGGCCATCCAGCCCGAAATGCGCAAGATTCAGGAGAAGTACAAGGGCAAGAAGGACCAGGTCAGCCGTCAGAAGATGATGGAAGAGACCCAGGCCCTGCAGCGCAAGCACAAGGTCTCGCCCTTCGCCTCCTGCCTGCCGATGCTCGTGCAGATGCCCGTCCTCTTCGGCATGTACCGAGCCATCATCGCGGTTTCTTCGATCTCCGCCGGCACATACACCTACCGCGGCGAGGCCACCGACCACCTCGGCCCCCTGACCGCCTCCGTCTCCGAGGAGATCGTTAACTCCACCGTCTTCGGCGTCCCGCTCTCCCACACTCTGCGCGAGTCTTTCGGCCAGCCCAGCGTCGTCGCCGTCTTCGTTGCCGCGATCGTCCTCATGGTCGCCCTGCAGTTCTTCTCCATGCGCCTGTCCTTCTCGCGCAACATGCCCGACATGGGCGACAACCCGATGGCCCAGTCGCAGCGCACGATGATGTACATCATGCCGGCGATGTTCATCGTCTCCGGCGCGTTCTTCCAGATGGGCGTCGTCATCTACACCGTGACAGCCTCCTTCTGGGCGCTCGCCCAGTCCTTCTGGACCATCAAGGTCATGCCGACCCCCGGCTCCCCGGCCTACGCCGACCTGCTGTCCTCGCGCGAGTCCGCCTACCAGGAATGGGCCAAGCCCTACTTCCAGAACTACGACCGTGAGCGCGCCGCCCTCGGTGCACCCGGCTCCGACCCGCGCGTTGAGGAGCTCAACGAGCGCACCCTCGCCGAAGTCCGCGCCAAGGCCAAGAAGCAGCACGTCGCCTCCGACTTCCCCGCCTCCATGACCCCCGGCGAAATCATCACCGTCTACCGCAACCTCGCCAGCCAGAAGTGGACCACCCTGCCCGACGAGCAGTGGATGCACGGCCTGACCCTCGCCGTCGAAAAGCGCGTCGCCAAGCAGGAAGCCTCCGCCCAGCGCGCCGAGCTCCAGAAGAAGAACCGCGAACGCCGCGTCAGCGAGCGCGAGGCCACCAAGGCCTCGTCCGAATCGCGCACGTCCACGCAGGCCGCCAAGGAGTCCTCGAACGGCTCCCTGAGCGCCGAGGAGATCGAGCGCCGCCGCGTCGAGCGACGCAAGGCTCGCCGCCGTTCCGGCAAGAAGCGCTGACCGCGACAGATTCACGGTCCGGCCACCCGACCGGGTACCCTGGACCCCAGAAAGACCCCATTCCCCACCACGGAGGACACGTCATGAGTGACGACAACGCAGGCAAGCTCACCCGCCTCGAAGAAGAAGGCGAACTCGCCGCCGACTACCTGGAAGAACTGCTCGACATCGCCGACCTCGACGGCGACATCGAGATCGACGTCGAGAACGGCCGCGCCTCGGTCGAGATCGTCGCCGACGACCCCGAATCCCTGGACCGCCTCGTCGGCGAGGACGGCGAGGTCCTGGACGCCCTCCAGGAGCTGACCCGCCTGGCCGTTCAGACCGAGACCGGCGAGCGTTCGCGCCTCATGCTCGACATCGCCGGGTTCCGCGCCGAACGCAAGGAAGAACTCCAGGACATCACCCGCGAGGCCATCGCGCGCGTGCGCGCCACCGGCGAGGCCGTCAAGCTCGACGCGATGAACCCCTTTGAGCGCAAGGTGTGCCACGACGTGGTCGCCGACGAGGGCCTGACCTCCGAGTCCGAGGGCGCCGAACCCCACCGACGCGTCGTCATCCTCCCCGAGGAATCCGACGGTGAGTGAGAACCCGAACGGGACGGGAAGGGGTCGCCAGGTCGGCGACCCCTTCGTCCCAGAAGAGCCCACGCAGGCGGTCCGCGACTTCTTCGGCCCCGCCTTTTCCGACGTCGCGGAGTATGCGCGCATGCTCGAGGAGGAGGGCGAGCTGCGCGGCCTGCTGGGCCCGCGCGACATGGAGCGCATCTGGTCGCGCCACATCGTGAATTCAGCGGCCGTCCTCGATTTCATGCCGCGCCGGGAGGGGCGCGAGGTGTTGGACGTTGGTTCCGGTTCGGGCCTGCCCGGCATCGTGATCGCGGCCTGCCGGCCCGACCTGCACGTGCACCTCGCCGAGCCGATGGCGCGCCGCGTCGAGTGGCTCGAGGACGTCGTCGAGGGGCTCGGCCTGGATAACGTCAGCATCCACCAGGCGCGCGCCGAAGAGCTGCGCGGCAAGGGCAAGGCCGACGTGGTCACCGCCCGCGCGGTTGCGAACATGAGCAAGCTTGTGCGCATGACGTCTAAGCTCATCGCGCCCGGCGGCACCCTCGTGGCCCTGAAGGGTCGTCGCGCCCCGATCGAGGTCGAGGAGGCCTCCGCGGAGCTGCGTCGCCACCACCTGCGTGCCGAGATTCACGAGGTGCCCTCCATCATGGAGGACGAGTCGACCTACGTCGTGGTCTGTTCGCGCGTCCGGTGATCGTCTTTTAGGATTCTAAGGGGCACCACAGGTTACTGTGGTGCCCCTTAGTTTGTGTGCAGGGGCTGTTGATCCTGTGAGCCTGTCGGCTTTCATTTGGGTATGACGGGCGCCATAGTACTGGCTGTTTTGTAGGTTGCTTTCTGTCGTATCTCGTTGCGCTTGGACGTCCGTGTCGGCCAGGAGAATCGATCCTACAGAACAACTTGTCGGCGGTTTGTCGCAACGTGAGGATATTCGTGTGTCCCTTCATGCATCACGGACTTTCGATGCCGGAAGTGTGCACCCGGCCCCGTAGACTAGAGGCAGTAGCTAGGAAGGTGTCACGTGAATACCAACAACACCCCACTGTCCACTCAGATCGAACGAAACTTGCGCGACTTGGCCATGCTTGACCGTGCCGTGTTCCGCAAGCCCGCGTCTACGCGCATCATCGCCGTCGCAAATCAAAAGGGCGGCGTCGGTAAGACGACCTCGACGGTCAACATTGCCGCCGGCCTCGCATTGGGTGGCCTGTCCGTGCTCGTCATCGACGCCGATGCGCAGGGCAACGCCTCGAGCGCTCTGGGCGTCGCCCATCCCGTTGGTACCCCCTCGACCTACGACGTGATTATCGGCGGAGCGGAGCTTGAGGACGTTGTTCAGCCCTGTCCGGATATCGACGGCATCCTCGTGTGCCCCGCGACGATCGACCTGTCCGGCGCCGAGATCGAGCTCGTCGACGTTCCCCGCCGCGAGTTTCGCCTGCGCGAGGCACTACGTGAATATGTGGCCGCGCACGGCGAGATCGACGTCGTTCTCATCGACTGCCCCCCGTCTCTCGGCCTCGTGACCCTGAACGTCATGGTGGCCGCCGACGAGGTGATGATTCCGATCCAGGCCGAGTACTACGCGCTCGAGGGTCTGAGCCAGCTGTGGAACACGGTCGAGCGCATCGGCGTGGATCTTAACCCTGGACTTCGTGTCTCTGGGATGCTGCTGACGATGGCCGACAAGCGAACGCGACTGTCCGAGGAGGTCGAGGGCGAGGTGCGCTCACACTTCCCCGATCACACCTTTACGACCGTGATTCCGCGATCCGTCCGTATTTCCGAGGCGCCCAGCTACGCCCAGACCGTCGTTACCTACGACCCGCGTAACGTCGGCGCGATCGCGTATCGCAAGGCAGCCCTCGAGCTGTGTGAGCGACTGTCGGCGGGGGAGTGACCGATTGTTTCACGTGAAACAATCGGACTTTTCCCCACGTTTCCGCAGTTTGGAACGTTGATATCAGTACATATGACCATTAGTGCACCATAGTGACGAAAGACGCTAAATAGGCGAGCACACGGCATTGTTTCACGTGAAACAATGAACGCACGCAATTGAAGGAGTTATGCAATGGCGGATGTAACACCGAAGTCTGAGGGCCGTAAGGGTGCTCGTAAGCATTCCGGCCTCGGCCGAGGGCTTGGAGCTCTCATCCCCCAGGCAGGTGAACAGACGCCTCAGGCAACGTCCGCGGGTCCCTCGCGGCCGCTCGACGTCTTCTTCCCCGAAGGCCCTGCCGCGCGCGGCCGAGGAGGCTCCGCAAAGGATCTCCTCCAGCCCAAGCGAGCCACGGCCTCGTCGAAGAAGAAGCGCCCCACGATGCCTGCTTTGAACACTGGCGGAACGCGGCGCGCGGCGCAGGGCTCCTCGCCCCTCGGGTCCGGGATCAATGGGTCACCTTCCGACCAGGGCGAATCGGGTCCGCGCGATCACGCCGCGACTGCCGTGGCGGACTCGCCGTCGAATGTTTCACGTGAAACATCCAGCGACCACGAGCTCGTGCCGGTGCCCGGCGCCTCCTTTGCAGAGATTGCTATCGATCAGATCGTCCCCAATTCGAAGCAGCCGCGTGAGGTCTTCGATGAGGATGACCTGAAGGAACTGTCGGCATCCATCAAGGAGGTCGGCGTTCTCCAGCCCGTCGTCGTTCGCAGCATCCCCGCGACGGGGCGTTCCGAGAAGCTCCAGGAGTTCCTCCAGGAGAAGCCTGACGCGCGCTACGAGCTGATCATGGGCGAGCGCCGCCTGCGCGCTTCCGAGCTCGCGGGCGAAACCACGATTCCGGCGATCATCCGGGAGACCGACGACGGAGACCTGCTCCGAGATGCTCTCCTCGAAAACCTCCACCGGGCCCAGCTCAACCCGCTGGAGGAGGCGAGCGCATATCAGCAGCTCATGGCGGATTTCGGTGCGACTCAGGAAGAGCTCGCCAAGAGAATCGCCCGCTCGCGACCGCAGATCGCCAACACCCTCCGCCTGCTGAAGCTTCCCCCCTCCGTCCAGAAGAAGGTGGCCGCACAGGTCATCACCGCGGGCCACGCCCGCGCCCTCCTGTCTCTTGCGACGGCCGAGGAAATGGAAAGGCTCGCTGAACGCATCGTCGCGGAAGGACTCTCGGTGCGCACCACTGAGGAGATCGTCCGCCTCGGAAAGGCGAAGGCCACCCCGCGTCCGCGCACTCGCCAGCAGCGATCACTGTCACCCCTGGGTGAGAGTGTCGTATCCGCGCTGTCGGATGCCTACGACACGCGCGTGACCATCACCGAGGGACGCAAGAAGGGCAGGATCGTCATCGAATTCGCAGGATCCGAGGATCTCCAGCGAATTGCAGGCCTTATTCTCCACTGATCAAGCTTCATGGTTCTTTTCGCAGATCACGCGCAGTATGTTCCCTACGCGACATTTTCTGAGCTAATCTTCGATTGAATTAACGCTTAAACTACCTCTAAAGGGTTCGTCATCGGGCCCTCGCAGTACCAGAAGGAGCGAAAGGCATGAACGCCCAAGGCAGTTCGCGCACCGTGCTTTTCGATGTCGGCGGCGTCCTCGTCGACGCCCACCCGGACCCTGCCCTCATCGCCCGCATGTTCGGGGACGAGTCCCGCGGCCTCACGACGCTCGTCGACCAGGCGATGTGGACGCATCGCGGCGAGTACGATGCCGGCCTGGGCGATCGCGAGTTCTGGGATCGGATCGCTGGGGACTGCGGACAGCCTGAACCCTCCCACGCATTGCTGAAACAGCTCGTCGCCCTTGACTCCTCGCGGATGGCCGACGCGAACGAGCAGACCCTCGCACTCGTGCGCCTGCTCCGCCATCAGGGCGTGCGCGTCGGCATCCTCTCGAATGCTCCGTACCCGATCGCAAAGGCAATTCGCCGCTCCGAGTGGGGGAGCCTCTTCGACTTCTTCGCTTTCTCCTGCGACTACGGCATCTGCAAGCCAGCCCGCGGCATCTACCGCGACGTCCTCCACCGCTTGGGCGGACCCGTTTCGGAGGTGGCTTTCATTGACGACCGCCGCGAGAACGTGCGGGCTGCGGAACTCCTGGGCGTCCAGGGCATAGTCTGGGAGGGCGCCAACCAGGCCGAGGCCCGCCTGAAGGAACTCGGTTTCCTGTTCTGAGTGGTCCTCTTTTCTCACGGGACATGGACGTGTCTGTGAGTACTGCCTGAGTGTCGGGTGCCTCCGGGCCCGGCCGCCCGCAAGACCGCCACACGCGAGCCTGCGGCTCGGAGTGGTCGATCTCGAAGCCCGCCCGTGCCCTCCGGGCCCGGCCGCCCGCCACGCTGGCTGCCCGTGGTGTTTGTGCCCGGCGGCCGCGCGCTTGTTGGCCGCGGCTCGAGGTTGTGGTGTGGTGCCTGAGTGTCGGGTGCCTTCGGGCTCGGCCGCCCGCGAGATCGCCACACGCGAGCCTGCGGCTCGGAGTGGTCGATCTCGAAGCCCGCCCGTGCCCTCCGGACCCTACGGCACCCGTCACGCTGGCTGCTCCTGGTGTTTGTGCCCGGCGGCCGCGCGCTTGTCGGCCGCAGCTTGATGTTGTTGTTTGGTGTGATGCCTGAGTGTTGGGTGCCTTCGGGCCCGGCCGCCCGCGAGATCGCCACACGCGAGCCTGCGGCTCGGAGTGGTCGATCTCGAAGCCCGCCCGTGCCGTCCGGGCCCTACGGCACCCATCACGCTGGCTGTCCATGGTGTCTGTTTCCAGCTGCACCAAGAAGTGCTATGCTGGCACGAGTAGGGGTTAAGAAGGCAGTCCACCCTATACGCCAAGCGCGTCGGACAGCCGAAGCGCCCTACGAGTGAGGACATTCGGCAGCCCCTTCGGGCAGCTGGATGTCCTCACTTTATGTAGCTCGAATTCACCGACTGTGGGCGCCAAGATTGGTCGGCGATATGGCCTGTCCGTCGTTTCATAGCGATGAACTGATGATTGTTTCACGTCAAACATGTGGGCCCGGGAGGACGACAGTCCTCCCGGGCCCGGTGCGTCACGCAGGGGAGCGTTCGCTACTCGCCGTCGACAGGCGCGTTCGCGGCAACGTCAACGGCCTCGCCCGACGCGGCACCACCAGCACCAGTCTCGCGCTCGGCGGCCACGCGGCCACCCGCCACGAAATCAACGATGTCCGCGCACAGCTGCGCAAACGACGAATCCTCCAGCGCATCCGCCGCCTGGGGCAGCAGCGACGTGTCCGTCATGCCGGGAGCAACATTCGCGTCAATGAACCAGCACGTGCCCTCGTCGTCAACCACGAAATCCATGCGCGACAGGTCACGCAGACCAAGAGTCGTGTGTGCCTCGACGGCCGCCGCCTGCAGGTCCGCAAGCGCCTCCGAGGAGAGACGAGCAGGCACAAAGTACACGGCCTCGTCCGTCGTGTAACGCGCATCGTAATCGTAACGGCCACCGTCCGTCGCAACCTCAACCGGAGGCAGCGCCACAGGCCCACCCTCCAGGTCCACCACCGACACGGCCACGTCACGACCCTCAATGCGCTGCTCGACCATCAAACGCTGCCCGTAAGCGAACGCATCCACCATCGAGCGACGCAGCTCCTTCGCGTTATGCGCCGTCGAAATACCAAGCGCCGAACCCCCATCCGTCGGCTTAATAACAACAGGGAACGACACGGAACCCTCCAACGCCGACAGCACATTCGACGCGCCCAACTGGCGGAAAATCGCCTGCGGCAGCGTCACCCAGCCCGGCGTCGCAAGCCCCGCGGAACCCAGCAGCGCCTTCGCCGTCGGCTTGTTCGACGCGAGCATCGCCTGCACCGCCGACGACCCCACGAAAGGCACGCCCACGGACTCTAGGAACGACTGCAACGACCCATCCTCGCCGATCGAACCGTGCACGAGGGGCCACACGACGTCAGGGGAGAAGGACTCGATCGCGCCCGCCAGGGACGCATCCACGTCCGAAATGACGACGTCGTAGCCCGCCTGCGTCAGGATGTTCGCGACGCGACGACCCGAACGGACCGACACGTCACGCTCGTGCGTCAGGCCGCCTGAGATGATGAGAACTTTCGTAGCCATAATGTGTTACTCCTAGGGAACCTTAACGGGCGGACTCGGCCCCGGCCTCGTCGATCGAGGCGGTGCCGAACATATCGACCATTTCCTTCTCAGCGTTGACGACCGTCGACAGGCGACGCACGCCCTCGCGGATGTCCTCGGGGGACGGGTAGCAGAACGACAGGCGCATGTGATTCGACCCCTGGCCGTCGTAGAAGAACGCCGTCCCCGACACGTAGGCGACCTGGGCGCGCACCGCGCGTGGCAGCATCGACTTCGCGTTGAGGCCTTCGGGGAGCGTCACCCACGTGTAGAATCCACCGTCCGGCACCGTCCACGAGCACGACGGCATGTACTCCTCGAGCGCCGTCAGCATCGAGCGGCAACGCTCCGCGTACATCGAACGGAAGGACTTCACCTGCCCGTACCAGTCGTAGCTGCCCAGGTAGTCGGCGATCGCCATCTGGCCCACCATCGACGGGCACAGGATCGCCGACTCGAGCGCCAGCACCAGCTTCGCGCGGATCGCGTGCGGCGCATACGCCCAGCCGATACGGAAGCCGGGCGCGAACATCTTCGAGAAGGAACCCAGGTAGACGACGCCCTCAGGGCTGTACGAGGCGATGGCCGGCAGGGGGTCGTTATGGAAGCCGAGCAGGCCGTAGGGGTTGTCCTCGACGATCAGGACGTGCTCGCGCAGGCAGATCTCCGCGATAATGGGGCGGCGCTCCGCGGAGAGCGTCACGCCCGCTGGGTTGTGGTAGTTCGGGATGATGTAGATGAACTTGATGGTGCGGCCCGAGGCGCGCACGTCGCGGATCGTCTCCACCAGGGCCTCGGGAATGATGCCGTGCTCGTCCATGGGGACGTGCACGACGTCCGCCTGGCGCGCGCGGAACACGCCCAGGGCGCCCACGTAGGAGGGGGCCTCGGCGAGGACGACGTCGCCCGGATTCACGAAGAGCTCGGTGACGAGGTCGAGGGCCTGCTGGCTTCCCGTCGTGACGACGACGTCGTCGGGGTCGGCGCCGACGATGCCGTCGTAGCTCATGACTTCGGTGATACGCTCGCGCAGCACCTCCCAGCCCTGGCCGCTGCCGTACTGCATCGCCTGCGCGCCGTGGTTGCGGACCAGCTTCTCGGCGGAGGCGGCGAGCTTGTCGAGGGGCAGGTCCTTGAGGTTCGGCATTCCGCCGGCGAGGGAGACGACCTCGGGGCGCGACACCACGGAAAAGAGCGCGCGGATTTCCGATTCGCGCAGATTGTGGGCGCGTTCCGCGTAGGCGTCGAACCAGGGGTCGAGGCGGTTTCCTTGCGCGGGCGCGCGCCCGGACGAGGTCGGGGTCGCGCCGGTGGTCGAAGGCTGAGTCAAGGCATGCCATCCTTTGCATGGGGTCACGTTCAACGTATAGGTCAAGTGTGCCACTTTCCGCGGCTCACGGGGTAACGAGGCCGGTGGTTGGGCAGATGTTTCACGTGAAACATTGGTTGTTGTGTCGCTGGTGTTCCGGGCGCCGTCGTGCCTTGCTCTGGGGCCGGGGTACTGTGTGTGCCGGTGAGCGGCGGCCCGCCCGCGAGCCGTCCGTGCCGCGAGTTGTTGTTTGTTGCGCGCTGGTGTTCTGGGCGCCGGAGGCCCCGGCCGCCCGCGAGATCGCCACACGCGAGCCTGCGGCTCGGAGTGGTCGATCTCGAAGCCCGCCCGTGCCCTCCGGTTCCTCCGGCACCCTCCATACCCATGGCGCTTGGGCGTTGATGTGCGGCTCGGCGCGTCGACTCGTTGGCCGGCCGTGCCCCGCCACCGCCCACAGGCACCGCGACCGTGCTCCGCGTGGTTGGCCTGCCCATTTCCTCCGCGCGCTCAGGCACCCTCAACAGTGGTGGGACGATAGCTCTTCCTGACTCCACTTCCGTCTATGGCTACGAGGTAGCCAATCAGAGCTCCTAACCGTCGATAGAGGCCAGCGTTCCGCATGGTGATCTCAACTGTGTTATCCCTTGACACCACAGGAAAGACGGTGACATATGCCGTGCGAAGTGTTATGATTCCAGTAGCAAAGCCAGCCGTTGACCCTCCGCTGATATGGAGACGCCGATGACTGGCTTTTAATCTATTGAGGAGCAGCAACGTGGCCAGTTTTTCCGAACTACCGCCTTCAGGCAAAGAAACTGTTTGGTGACAAGACCCCCGAGGAACGCGCAGATGAGCTATTTTCATACTGCATACGTCACCTCAACAAGGGGAGTGATGAAGAGGCAAGCCTCTACCGGATCTTCTACTACGACTGCCCGCCATCAACGAAAGTGGTTTTCAACCCCATCACGAAGCGCCAGGTGAACCTTGCCCAGAGTGACCAGTATCGATGGATGAGCGCATTCTTCGATGCATTGGTGAAGAAGCGCAAGGTTGCCTTGCGAAGAGGCGAAGAGCTATCAAGCGGCGGTGAATACACGCTGCGGCCCGGAGTACTGAAGGATCTGTGTGCGGGTAGAAGGACCGTCGAGAGCTTGACCGATCGCGATATTCGACTCACTATCACGCAGAAGGGAGTCGATATGCGTATTGGTCTCGATATTGCTTCGTTGGCCGAACGTGATCTCGTCACGCAGATCATCCTCATCTCTGGTGACTCTGACTTCGTACCCGCCGCAAAATATGCTCGTAGACGTGGTATCGATTTCGTACTTGATCCGATGTGGCACAAGGTATCCACAAGCCTGAACGAGCATGTTGACGGTATCAAATCGAGCGCAAGGCGCCCTTCGAAATAACTACGCGAACATCCTCCTTCTTGGATTTGGTACATTGCGGGTTGCTGTCTCAAGCGCGGTTGAGACGGCATGCAAAAAGTCCGCAGCCC
>QWCZ01003003.1_pt1 | contig 11643 bp, 10 predicted proteins | sample 1972651 | NCBI WGS metagenome assembly QWCZ01 (sample SAMN09866695, study PRJNA288562) | Human oral metagenome isolate pre1_saliva, whole genome shotgun sequencing... | isolation source: mouth | host: Homo sapiens | place: USA: California
TAGCGGTGAATACATGTTTGCCCTTGTATAATAGACTTAAGGAGTGATTGTAGTGATAGTTGTAGGCATGGAAAATGCGGAATCCAACATTCATAACACAGCCATTGTGCATCCGAATGCTAAACTGGGCAAAGATGTTGTTATTGGACCCGGCGCTGTCATTGGGGAAAATGTAGAAATAGGGGATGGCACTCAGATTGGTGCCCATGTAGTTATTGGTGGTTGGACAACCATTGGTAAACGTTGTGAAATTTATCCAGGCGCATCCATTGGCTTGGAACCGCAAGATTTAAAGTTTAAAGGTGAGAAAAGTTATTGCTATATCGGTGATGAAACGGTAATTCGTGAGTACGTTACTATAAGTCGTGCTACTGGAGAAGGGGAAGAAACACGAGTAGGCAATAATTGTTTATTACAAGCATGCACGCATGTAGCTCATAACTGTATTGTAGGAAATAATGTTATTATGAGTAATTGCGCAGGCTTAGCTGGACACGCTATTGTTGAAGACCGCGTAGTTATAGGAGGCCTTGCAGGGGTGCACCAATTTGTAAAGATTGGTCGCAATGCTATGGTTGGCGGTATGGCTAAGGTTGTTCAAGACATTCCGCCGTATGTAATTGCAGATGGTCAACCGGCACGCGTTATCGGCTTGAATTCTGTAGGTCTGTCACGTGCAGGTATTTCGGAAGAGGTACGTCGTAGCTTGAAACAAGCATTCCGTATTATTTATCGTTCTGGTCTTAGCTTGTCTAAAGCGATTGAAGAAATGGAAATGCAACTTGATTCTTCCGTTGAAATTGAAAACTTATTGCGTTTCTTACGTAATGCTGATCGTGGTATCATGCGTACCCGTCGCGATTAATATGAAACTCTACATTATGTTTATATAATGTAGAGTTTTTTTGTGTTTATTTTATACTCTTTTTAGACGTATCTTTTTTGAGAAGAAATGTAGGGAAATACTGTGTATTTATAGATGGAAAGGCGTTGAAATTATAGTAAAATAGCGTGATTTATAGTACAATATAGTGTATATGAGTATGTCTTGAAATTATACTCGAAAATAAATGATTTGACGAAAAATTGTGGACCATTTAAGGCTTCACATAGGAGGTATAGTCGTGGCAAAGGTAGGTTTAATTGCAGGTATTGGCGTTTTACCTGTTGAGTTCATGCGGGCTGCTCATATGTTGGAAAAAGAAGCAGATGCTTTTTACCATATCAGTGTGGCTAAGTTAGGTAAAATTTTTAAAACTTTGAAAAAAGAAGGTGTTACAGAACTTACCATGCTGGGGAAGGTAACAAAGGAGATTTTATATAAAGGTTTATCCTTCCCTGATTTAAAAACATTAGGTGTACTTAAACGCCTGAAGAATCGTAAAGATGATACAATTATGCTTGCTATTGTTGACGAAATCGAACGAGAAGGCTTTTCTGTTCTAGATCAAACTGTGTATTTAAAACCGTTCATGCCCAAGGTTGGGGTGTTGACGAAACAACAACCAACTGAAGAACAATGGCAGGATATATGCTTTGGCTTTGGATTGGCTAAACAAATGGGTCGACTTGATATTGGTCAAACCGTAGTTGTTAAACACAAAGCAGCAATGGCGATTGAAGCGATTGAAGGCACTGATAAGTGTATTTTACGCGGTGGAGAGCTTGGTAGAGGTGAATCGGTAGTCGTTAAGACCGAAAAACCAAATCAAGATGTTCGTTTCGATGTGCCTGCCGTAGGTATTAAAACACTAATGTCCATGATTGATAGTGGATGTAATGTACTAGCCGTAGAAGCGGAAAAGACGATATTTGTACAACAAGAGGATGTACTCGATATGGCTAATCGCCATAATATTATTATTTGTGCTGTAGATCAAGCATTTGTAGATGCTAGAAAGGAACTCTAATGAAAATTATGTTTTCTGCTGGCGAAGCGTCTGGTGATACACATGGCGCTAGCGTGGCCAAAGCGCTTTCACAAATAGATTCCAATATTGACATGTTTGGTATGGGTGGCACCTTGATGGAACAAGCTGGCGTCCGTATCGTATATGACATCAAAAATCTTGGCGTTATTGGCATCGTAGAAATCATAAAATCATTGCCAAAGTTCTTTAAATTACGCACCTATTTAAAACGGGTTATGTTGAAAGAAAAACCTGATGTGCTCGTATGTATAGATTATCCGGGGTTTAACATGAAATTGGCGGAAGTCGCACATGAGTTAGGAATCCCTGTATTGTACTATATAGCGCCTACGATCTGGGCATGGCATAGTAGTCGTGGTAAGACCATAAAGAAATTTGTTACAAAGGTGGCCTCTATTTTTCCGTTTGAAGCGGAGGCGTATCGCAAGTTTAATTGTGATGTAGAATTTGTAGGCCATCCATTAGTAGATATTGTGCATCCATCCATGACCAAGGATGATGCTATGGATTACTTCGGGGCTAGACCAGAAGCAAAACGCGTTCTATTGATGCCGGGAAGTCGGAAACAAGAGGTATTATCTCTGTTGGATGTGATGCTTGAAACAGGGGAACGATTGCTACAATCTCATGAGGATGTGCAGTTCTTCTTGCCTCGTGCACATACGATTGATCGCAGTGAATTAGAGGCTTTCATAGAGGAACGAAATGTTCCTGTAACGATTACAGAGGACCACACCTATGATTTGATGCAAATCTGTGACGTATGTCTCGCCGCATCAGGCACCGCTACATTGGAAACAGCGATGATGGAGCTACCTACGGTGCTATTATATAAGGTATCACCGATTACATATGGTATTGGTAAAATGGTTGTAAACCTTACGCATGTAGGTTTACCTAACATTGTGGCCGGTAAGGAGGTCATCCCTGAATTACTTCAAGGTGATGTCTCTGTAGATGCTATTGTGGATACGGTGTTGCCGTTATTAGATGATTTACAAGTTAATCAACATATGCGCTCTGAATTGCGTGGCGTCAAAGAAAAACTAGGTGAGTCAGGTGCGGTTAATCGCGTGGCTCAATTGATTTATGACCTAGGTAAGGAGAAAACTAATGAATAGTTACTCACGTTTATTGTATTTTGTGAGACCCTATTATAAACGGATGATATTTGCTGTATTTTGCATGATTGTAGCGGCTGCAGCATATTTAGTAGTACCATGGCTTATCAAAAACGTCGTAGACCAAGTATTACAAGACAAAAATATGTTTATGCTCAATCTCATCGTTGGGGCCATCATTCTAATATTTTTAATTCGTGGCTTTGCCACATATGGACAAACCTATAATATGTCCTATATTGGACAACGCGTTATCATCGACGTGCGTGAAGCAATTTTTAAGCATTTACAACGCTTGTCGTTGTCCTATTTTGATCGCCGTAAAACGGGCGTCATTATGAGTAATCTTACAAATGACGTATCTGCTCTTCAATCAGCTGTAGTAGATAATCTTATATCTCTTATTACAGAGTCTGTTACTCTAATTGGTTCCTTGGTTTCCATGCTACTCATCGATTGGAAATTAACGCTTGTTACATTTATAACAGTGCCGATGGTATTGATTATCATCAATGTATTTGGCAAAAAATTACGTTTAGCTGGTCACGATGTGCAAGGGCGCATTGCAGATATTACGGCTCTCTTGCAAGAGGTAATTTCCGCTATTCGCGTAGTAAAGTCTTTTGCTCGTGAAGGATTCGAAGTTAAACGTTTTGAAGTGGAAAATCAAAATAACTTTAATGCTGTTATCAAAGCAACGAAATTGACAAGCTTGTTAAGTCCAATGGTTGAATTTTCTGCAGCCATTGCTGTAGCTGTTATCCTCTGGTACGGTGGTTATTCCGTTGTTACCGGTACAATTACAGCGGGCTCCTTGATTGCATTCTTGATTTACGCCATCAACTTATCCAATCCTGTTAAACGATTGAGCCAAGTATATGGTAATATACAAAAGGCTTTAGCTGCTGCAGATCGTGTCTTTGATATTTTAGACACAAAAGCGGATGTAGTGGAAAAAGAAAACGCTATTGATTTGCCAGATATTAAAGGGGATGTAGATTTTAATCACGTTAGCTTCTCTTATGATGGTGAAAAAATGGCTCTATCCGATTTTAACTTGTCTGTTAAGGCTGGTGAAAGCGTGGCTTTGGTCGGCCCATCTGGTGCAGGTAAGACGACATTAGCCAATCTATTACCGCGATTCTATGATGTAACAAGTGGTTCTATTACGATTGATGGTACAGATATAAGAGACGTTACCTTTAAATCTTTGCGCAATCAAATTGGTTTAGTTCCACAAGAAACAGTTCTGTTTAATGCTTCCATAAAAGAGAATATTTTGTATGGCCGTTTAGATGCTAGTGATGAAGAAATATATGAAGCTGCTAAAGCGGCGAATGTATTAGAGTTTGTGGATAAGATGCCTGACGGCCTCGATACCATGGTAGGTGAGCGGGGTAGTTCCTTATCTGGTGGTCAACGTCAACGCGTTGCTATTGCTCGGGCCATCTTAAAAGATCCTAAAATCTTAATACTCGATGAAGCTACGTCTGCTCTTGATACGGAAAGTGAAAAGCTTGTACAAGAGGCATTAGACCGCTTAATGGAAGGCCGTACAGCCTTTGTCATTGCCCATCGTTTGAGCACTGTACAAAATGCACATCAAATCGTTGTATTAAATCAAGGTAAATTGGTAGAGAAGGGAACTCACCAAGAATTATTGGCCTTGGAGAATGGTTTATATAACCATCTTTATTCTGTTCAGTTCTCTAATAAAGGATAAACATGTACTGGATATATAATGTATTGCTCATATTTTACTGGATTGGCCTTATACCAGTCATCCTATATCGTCTTGCCTTTGAAGATGGTTTTTATGAGCGTATAAAACAAAGTGCAGGATATATGCCTGCTACACTATTAAAAAAAATAGAAGGGCGACGTGCCATCTGGATTCACGCTGCATCTGTTGGGGAGATTGTTGCAACGAGTCCTCTTGTAAAAGAGATTAAACGAGAGTTTCCAGAGGCTGTAGTGGTTGTGTCTGTTGTTACAGCTACAGGGCATGCGATGGCGCATAGAATTATTCCAGAAGCGGAAGGTATTATTTTCTTCCCTTTAGATTTGCCATATTTAACACGTAAAATTCTGCATATCATTAAACCGATTACTATTTTATTAGTGGAAACAGAGATTTGGCCAAATTTCTTGCGTATCGCCGAGTCTGAAAAGATTCCTGTTATGATGGTCAATGGACGGATTTCTGATCGCAGTATGAAACGCTATCGCTATATTAGTGCTTTCACGCGAGAAATGTTGAGCTCTATCGAACGATTCTGCATGCAATCAAATTTTGATGCAGAATATATTGCACAGCTTGGTGCAAACCCTGATGAAATTACTGTTACTGGCAATATGAAATATGATCAGACCTATGCAACGGTATCAGAAGAGGAAAAGCAAGCCTTGTTAGACGAATTTGGATTTGGTCATAATCATCCTATCATTGTTGCAGGTAGTACGCATAAGGGGGAAGATGAAGCCGTATTTGAATCCTTTAAACAAGTATTGTTAGACTATCCTAATGCAAGATTGCTCATTGCACCTCGTGAAATTTATAGAGGTCATGATGTACAATCCTTGGCGAAACGCTATGGTTTAGAGGCAATTTGTCGCAGTGATATGACGGAACCGGTACATAAGGAAATCCCTGTGGTTGTGCTTGATACTATTGGTGAGCTCGGTCGTTTATACAGCCTAGGCGATATCATATTTGTCGGTGGTTCCCTTGTGAAAACGGGTGGTCATAATATTCTTGAACCTGCCGCACACGGTAAACCTATCATCGTTGGTCCTCATATGTTCAATTTCAAAGAGATTTTTAATCTTTTATATTCTAGACACGCCTGTGAACAGGTTAAGAATCAAAAAGATTTAACAAAGATGATTTTACATTTATGTAAACATCCTGAAATATCAGCAGAAATGGGACAAAATTGTTTAGATATAATCAGTGAAAACCGTGGTGCAACGAGACGTAATACGCAAGAGTTACGTCAACTATTTGAATCACATCATATTATTCCTTAAGAACAGTTTGCGAAATCGACACGGAAGGAGGTGCCTACTATGAATGGTGAAGATATATTTAAGAGTATTGTAAGTGGTGAAGATCAATCTATCTTAGGTGATGTAGCACGGGCCGGGTTATCACTTCTTAGTAAGGGCTATAAAAAGGCTGTTACTATGCGCAATGCAAAGTTCGATGCTAATAAAGGCATTGTTAAAGTATCCGTACCTGTCATTAGCGTAGGCAATATAACGGCTGGTGGAACTGGTAAGACTCCTATGGTTAGACTCATCTGTGATATTTTAGGGCAAAAAGGCTTTCATCCAACTGTATTGAGTCGTGGATATAGAGCTAAAGATAATAGCCAAAATACCATAATCTCTAAGCATGGTAATATATTAGTGGAACCAGAGGAAAGCGGAGATGAAGCTTGGTTATTGGCGAAGGTATTACCTAAGTCTAGTGTGATCATTGGACGTGATCGAATAGAATCGGCACGCATCGCCGTTGATGAATTGGGGGCCGATTATCTTGTTATGGATGATGGGTTCCAACATCGGGCTTTGCATCGAGATAAGGATATCGTCTTAATTGATGCATCTAATCCGTTTGGTTATGAGCATGTACTACCAAGAGGATTGTTGCGGGAACCTATTGAAGGTTTAGCTAGAGCGAGTATCATCGTTCTTACAAAGGTTGATCAAGTGGATCCAGGACTCGTTTCGGCCCTTAGAAAACGGCTAACCCGGATGGTACCTCAAAAGCCTGTATTTGAAACGATTCATAAACCTCGAGCAGTATATACGCTTGAAGAATGGGCTAATGGCGATGAAGGTAGTCCTGTTGGAATAAATCGCGATATACCTGTCATGGCTGTAAGTGGTATTGGCAATCCCCAATCTTTTACAAAAACATTAGAAGGTTGTGGTTATGATGTTGTGCATACGCTGGGGTTTGGTGATCATCATGACTTCTCAGATGACGATATTGTAGAAATATGGAAACAGGCATTTGCTCATCAAGCCAAGGCGATTATGATAACCGAAAAAGATGCGGTTAAACTTAGTCAATTGCATACAATCGAAGACTTGAAAATACCGATTTTAGTGCTTTCTATAGGTATTGAATTCCTTTCTGGAAAACAAGAATTCATAGAAAATTTAGAGATTTAGTGTATAATAATTAGATACGCAAATAAAAGAAATGGGGTTTTATTGTGAATATTGGATGTGTTATTCCTGCTCGATTTGGTTCTACGAGATTGCCTGGTAAACCATTGGCGGATATTGCTGGCAAGCCTATGATTCAACGCGTTTATGAACGCGTAACAAATGCAAATAAACCGAAGGTATTCATCGTGGCTACCGATGATCAACGCGTGTTTGATGCGGTTCAATCATTTGGTGGTACAGTGGTGATGACCGATGCTAATCATCCTACAGGCACCGACCGGTTGGCTGAAGTAGCACAACAATATACCGATCTCGATGTAATCATTAATGTACAGGGTGATGAACCTATGATTGATGCCCATTTAATCGATCAATTGGCAGAGCTTTTTGAAGTGGATAATCAACTTCAAATGGCTACAGTAGCAACCCCTTTACTAGAAGATGAGTATGATGAGCCTTCTGCAGTGAAGGTAATCTTGAATAAACGAAATGATGCGATGTATTTTTCACGCTCTCTAATTCCATATCCACGTCATGATTTTGTAAATAAACCATTAAAGCATATTGGTATTTATGCATATCGTCGTCAGTTTTTGTTAGACTATGCAAAAATGGAGCCAACTGCAGCGGAACAAACAGAATCACTGGAACAATTGAGAGCGTTAGAAAATGGATTTTCCATTCGTGTTATTACTACAGATAAACGATTTGTTGGTGTTGATACACCAGAAGACTTAGCTCGTGTAAATGAAATATTCGAGCAAGAGGAGAAATAAATGAAAACAGTAGTAATATGACAATAGGTGGCGGTAAGGGTTTATTCGTATTAGCGGGCCCTTGTGTAATCGAAGATTATGACCGCACATTAGCAATCGGTAAAGAGGCTAAGGCTATATGTGAACGCCTCGGTATTCCTTATGTATTTAAGGCTTCCTTTGATAAAGCTAATCGCTCTAGCTTTAACTCATTTCGTGGTCCAGGCCTCGAAGAAGGCTTGAAGATATTAGCGTCTATCAAAAAAGAATTGAATGTACCAGTTGTTAGCGACATTCATTCTATTGAACAAATAGAACCAGCTGCGGAAGTATTGGATATTCTTCAAATTCCAGCATTCCTGTGCCGCCAAACAGATTTAGTATATGGCGCGGCTAAAACAGGAAAATGTGTAAATGTAAAAAAAGGTCAATTTATGGCGCCAAAGGATATGGAAAATGTCCTTAATAAGATGAAGGAATCAGGCAATGAAAACCTCATGCTTACAGAACGGGGCTTTAGCTTTGGCTATAACAATCTCGTTGTAGATATGAGATCATTCCCTATTATGCGTTCCTTTGATTACCCAGTAATTTTTGATGCCACTCATAGTGTGCAATTACCAGGTGGGGCTGGTACAAAATCCAGTGGCAATCGTGAATTCGTACCTAATTTGGCACGCGCTGCTGTTGCTAGTGGTGTAGATGGATTATTCTTTGAAGTACACGATAATCCTGAAGAAGCGCTTTCTGATGGTCCAAACATGGTGTATTTAAATCAATTTGAAGACTTATTAAAAGACTTAATAGCTATTGATAAAATCGTTAAACGATAAGGGGCGATAGTATTGGATATTTTAGAACAGGCAGCTCAAGTGCTCCATGAAGAAGCACAAGCGATAGAACAGTTAATAACAACATTAGATCAAAGTTTTGTAAATGCGGTTAACATGATTCTTGCATGTAAAGGTCGTGTTGTATGTACTGGTATGGGTAAATCTGGTCATATTGGACGCAAGATTGCTGCTACATTGGCCAGCACAGGTACGCCGGCATTGTTTATGCACCCTGGGGAAGGTGTTCATGGCGATCTAGGTATGATTACTGAAGACGATGTGGTACTTGCCTTTTCTAATAGTGGGGAAACAGGTGAAATCATTAGTATTTTGCCTTCATTGCGACGCATAGGTGCTAAATTGATCTGCGTTGTAGGGAAACCCGAATCTACATTGGCTAAAAATTCCGATGTAGTATTATTGGCGCAAGTTGAACGCGAAGCGTGTCCTCTTGGATTGGCGCCTACTACGAGTACAACAGTGGCATTGGCCTTGGGTGATGCCTTGGCTGTATGCCTATTAGAACGCCATCATTTTACGCCGGAAAACTTTGCCGTTTTCCATCCAGGTGGCTCTCTTGGAAGACGTCTATTGTTGACGGTTGAAAATATTATGCACGGTGGTGACGATAATCCGGTTGTGCATAAAGGTGCAACCGTACGGGATGCACTTTTTGTGATGACAGAAAAGGGACTTGGTGCTACAAGTGTTATCGATGAAGAAGGTCATTTGATTGGTCTCGTAACAGATGGTGATGTACGCCGCGGTCTCGATTCAGGTAGCAATTTCTTGGAATGGCCTGTAGAGGATATGATGACCAATATGCCACGCACCATTACAAAAGATAAATTGGCGGCTGAAGCATTACATATAATGGAAAAAAATCAACCACGCCCTATTACGGTATTGCCTGTAGTAGACGAAGAAGGCCATGCCATGGGTATCGTTCACATTACGGATTTACTTCGTCGAGGCATTGTGTAATGAATATTAAGTGGATTATTCTCGATGTAGATGGTGTATTAACCGATGGTAAACTCATCTATACATCGGATGGTCAAGAGATAAAAGAGTTCTCCGCTCGGGATGGCTTAGGTCTAACGGCTGCTCGTAAGGCTGGACTTTCTCTTGGTATTATCACAGCCCGTACATCACCTATGGTGGAACGGCGTGCTAAAGAATTGAAATTTGATGCTCTTTTAATGGGGTATGCTAATAAGACAGCAGCTCTTCGTTCTCTTTGTGAAAGTCATCATATCGAGTTAAGTCAGATAGCCTATATGGGTGATGATTTAAACGACTTAGGGGCTTTATCTCTCGTGGGGTTGCCGATGGCACCTCAAAATGCGGCGGTTGAAGTTAAAGGTATAGCTAAATTTGTGTCAGACCATGATGGTGGTTCTGGTGCCGTGAGAGATGCTGTTGAATATATTTTGAAAGCTCAAAATTTGTGGGATTCAGTTGTACAAGACTATGCTATGGAGGCTCATAGCCATGGGCAATAAAGGAGGTGAGCAGAATGAATAATGAATGGCAATACCACGTAGTAAAGGGTATTAGTTGGCTAGTATGTCGACTGCCGTATAAGCTCATTTTGCTCATTGGTGCCGGATTAGGACCGCTGTATGGCGTCATTGCAAAAAAGCAAAAGCTAAGAGGCATCAAAAATATAAAAATTGGTATGAATATGAATGATGAACAGGCTGAAGCTTTAATCGAAAAGCTATTTAAAAACCTCGGTCGTAGTGTCATGGAAATTCTATATATGCCGAACTTAACTAAGAAATTTATTGATGAGCATATTGAAATGCGCGGTGTAGAGTATTTGGATAATGCCATTAAAGAAGATAAAGGCGTTATTGTTCTTACGGGCCACGTAGGAAACTGGGAATGGATGGGGGCAGCATTAGCTGCGCATGGGTATCCATCTACAACCATTGTTAAGAAACAACCTAATGCGCAATTTACGCGCTTTATGAATGAATATCGCGAAATGGTGGGCCTCGATGTGTTTGCCAGTGGTGGTAATGAAATCGTTTCTGCAGCTAAAGCTTTGAAAAAGAAGAAACTATTGGGATTTTTAGCGGATCAAGATGGATATATTCATGGCTTACCAGTTCCATTTTTAGGTCAGCCATCGTCTGCCGTTGTAGGACCGGCTACATTTGCGAAAAAATTTGATTCTCCTGTAGTTCCTATATTCGCATCTAGAAAACCTGAAGGAGGTCATATTGTTCATATCCTTCCACCATTACACTATAAACATAGTGGTGATGATGATGTAGATATGTATACGCTGACAGAAGAATGTGTACGCGTAACAGAAGATTTCATCCGTGAACATCCGGATGAGTGGATTTGGTTCCAACATCGGTGGATGACCAAGATGAGCGAAATCGTTGATTATGATAAGAAACTAGAGATTCGGGAGAGAGCACATGTAAACTTCCAAGGTGCTGAGCTTCAAGAGGAGAAGGATGGTAAATTGGTGTGGGCCCTCTCTGCAGAGAAAATTGAGTATGACCCACGTTCAAAATCTATTGTACTCACTAATTTAAAAGGCCTTTTCTATCAAGATGATGTGACGACTACGATTACAGCACCTCATGCAGTATTGTCTGGCGATCATAGTTCCCTTGATATCGATGGTGGTGTAACAGCTACCAATACAGAAGGGGCAAATTTTAAAACTGATGCATTACATTTTGATAACAAAACAAAGATGCTTACATCAAAAACGGCTTTCACTTATGATTCAAAAGATATTACCTTAACTGGTGATAAGTTAGAAGGTAATATGTCGTTGAAACAAATCAAAGCG
>QWCZ01001332.1_pt1 | contig 11639 bp, 10 predicted proteins | sample 1972651 | NCBI WGS metagenome assembly QWCZ01 (sample SAMN09866695, study PRJNA288562) | Human oral metagenome isolate pre1_saliva, whole genome shotgun sequencing... | isolation source: mouth | host: Homo sapiens | place: USA: California
AATGGAATTTCAACATCGTTAAAATATAGAAGAAGTAATAAGGATAGAAGTATAGGATTTAATATAGGGTATATTTTCTAAAATTTAAATTTATACTTTTCTATTGAATAAAAAAGTCTTTTGATAGCCGTATGAGTTCTACGAGCTCAATGAACACAGGCTCTTCGAACTAATACGGACGTCAGAGATGAATAACCATTTAATTTATACTTTTCTATCAAATAAAAAAAGGAGTTAAAAACTCCTTTTTTGTTTGAGTAGAAATTAAATTATAAAGAATTTACTTTAGCAGCTAATCTAGCTTTCTTTCTAGAAGCTGTGTTTTTCTTTAAAATTCCTTTACTAACTGCTTTATCTAATTCTTTGTATGCAACAGATAAAGCTAATTTAGCAGCTTCTAGATCTTTGTCTTCAACAGTTGCTAAAACTTTTTTAGCCATAGTTTTAACTCTAGTTTTAACTGCTTGATTTCTAACTCTATTTCTTTCTGCTACTAATACTCTCTTTTTAGCTGATTTTATTTTACAATGGACCTCAAGTATTATACCACAATTTATATATATTTTTCAACTATATTAATTCTTTTATTTTGTTTTTTATTTCAACTGCTTTTTTAGGATTACCATTAGCTGAAACTGCAATTTGTATATCATCTTTTTCACAAATTGACATAAATCTTAAATTCATATCATTTTTTGAAGTTATATTATTTACTAAAATATTTTTTTTAATACATAAATCAGAAATATTTTTATTGATTTCTTCATTATCTGTTGCAGCTACAAGAATAGAGACATAAATCGGTCCAGGATCTGCGAGAGCGGATGGAAAACGACTTATGTTACAATTATATTTTAATAATGTTTCAATTTTTCTATAAGCTATGTTCCCTGCTCCAATAACTAGAACATTTTTATGATTTAAATCAATTGAAACTGGAAAAAATTTATTTACCATTTTTTTCTCCAATATTTTTAAATGCTTTCTCAATAATTTCTAATGTTTTATCTAAATCTTTTTGTTTATGAGCCATAGATAAGAAATGAGCTTCAAATTGAGATGGAGGAACAACAACACCATTCTCTAACATCGTATTAAAATAAATAGAAAAATTTTCTGTATTCGATTTTAAAGAATCCTCTAAATTTTCAACTTTTTTATCATTAAAGAATATAGTAAAAAGTGAACCTATTGAATTTACACAAATATTAACTGAATATTTTTTTGCTAATATTTCAATATTCTTCACTAGATATTTTGTTTTTTCTTCTAAGTCTTTGTAAATGCTTTTATTTTCTTTTAGATATGTAAGTGTTGCAAATCCTGCTTTTGAAGCTATAGGATTTCCTGATAGTGTTCCAGCATGATAAACTCTTCCAACTGGTGCTACTAAATCCATGATTTCTTTTTTCCCGCCAAAAGCTCCAACAGGATAGCCACCACCAATTATTTTTCCAAGAGTTGTTAAATCTGGAGTAATTCCAAAAAATTCTTGAGCACCACCTAAAGCAAGTCTAAACCCAGAAATAACTTCATCAAAAATTAATAAAGTTCCTGTTTTCTTAGTTATTTCCCTAAGTTCAAGTAAAAATTCCTTATGAGTTTCAATGAGTCCCATATTTGCTGGGATAGGTTCTACAATAACACAGGCAATATCTTTATTTTCTAAAATTTTCTTAACTTTTTCTATATCTCCAAAAGGCAATGTTAGAGTATCTTTTAAAACTCCGTCTGTAATTCCATTACTATCTTGATATCCATCAGTTAATAATCCAGACCCAGATTTTACAAGTAAAGCATCAGAATGTCCATGATAACAACCTTCAAATTTCAAAATTTTATTTCTTTGAGTGTATGCTCTGGCAAGTCTTACAGCTGACATAGTTGCTTCAGTTCCTGAAGTTGTTAGTCTAACTTTTTCTATAGATGGGACAATATCAACTATTAATTCAGCTAAGTCTACTTCATATTTTGTAGGTAATCCATAAGAACTTCCATTTTCTATTATTTTTTTTACTTCTTCTATAACTTTAGGATGGTTATGTCCTAAAATTAATGGACCCCAAGAACAAATATAATCAATATACTCGTTGTCATCTTCGTCCCAAATTCTACAACCTTCTCCCTTTTTCACAAAAATAGGAGCTTCTCTATTAACTGATTTAAAAGCTCTAACCGGACTATTAACTCCACCAGGTATTAAGTCCACAGCTTTTTTATATAATTTAACAGAATTAGTAAATTTCACATTTATCCCTTCCCTTTTATTTTGACAACCATTTTGCTATATCTTTTGCATGATAAGTTATTATTATATCAGCACCCGCTCTTTTTATTGCATACATATTTTCTATAACAATTCTTTCTTCATCTATCCAACCATTTTGAGCTGCAGCTTTTACCATAGAGTATTCTCCACTAACATTATATGCAACTATTGGTAAAGTTGTTATTTGAGATACTGATTTTATAACATCTAGATAGGCCAGTGCAGGTTTTACCATAATAAAATCTGCCCCCTCTTGAGTATCAGCTTCAACTTCTCTATAGAAATTATTAGTGCTTCTAAAATCCATTTGATAAGTTTTTCTATCTCCAAAACTTGGAGCAGAATCTGCTGCATCTCTAAATGGTCCATAATAAGCTGAAGAGTATTTTACACTGTAAGCCATAATTGGAATATCTTTAAAATTATTTTCATCTAAAGTTTTTCTAATTGCTTCAATTCTTCCATCCATCATATCAGAAGGAGCTATAATATCAGCACCGGCTTTTGCATGAGATAAAGCTATCTTTGAAATATACTCTAAAGTAATATCATTTTCAACATCGTGCTCATGTAAAATTCCACAATGTCCATGACTAGTGTATTCACACATACATACATCAGTAATTATTAAAAATTTATCTTTATAATCTTTTCTTATTTGTCTTATAGCTCTTTGAACAATTCCATTTTCAGAATAGCCTTGACTACCAACTTCATCCTTTATATTAGGTATTCCAAAAAGTAAAATATTATTTATACCTAAAGATAAAAGTTCATCTAATTCTTCATTTAATCTATCCAGAGAGTATCTATATTGTTTTGGCATAGATTCGATTTCCGATTTTATATTTTCTCCATCACATACAAATAACGGATAAATAAGAGAGTTTAGTTCTATACTTATATTTTTAACTAATTCTCTTGTTAATTTATTTCTTCTAAGTCTTCTTGTTCTTATAAACATTTTTCCCCCATTTAGATATTATTTAAAAATAATATCTAATAAACCATCAGCTGTATATTTTTCAGCTTCATAAGAAACTTTCATACCCAATCTTTTTATAGTTTCACTTGTCATAGGACCAATGGAAGCTATTTTTTTATCTCCTAAAATAAAGAAATCTCCATCTAGGCTTTCATAAAAAGCTTCTACTGTTGATGAACTTAAAAAAGTTATGATATCGATATCTTTTAAAGCTTCAATAATTTTTTCTCTATCCACTTTTATTTTTTTTGTGTTGTAAGCCACAACTTTTTCATAATTTCTTTTGTACAAAGAATTATATTTTTCTATATTACAAGGAGAAATATCAGAAGTAACTATTAAAATATTATCATTTTCATTTGTAAATTTAACAACTTCTTCTGCTAATCTATCAACTAAGTATTCTTCTGGAATAAAATCAGGAATGATTTTATAATTTTCTAGAACTTCCTTTGTTTTAACCCCAACAGCTCCTATTTTTATATTTGATAAAATTCTAATATCTTTTAAATTTTCAAAAAATGCATTAACTCCATTAGGAGAATTAAATAGGATAGCTTTATATTTTTTTAAAGATTCTAAATCAATTTTTAAATTTTCTATCTCTATAAAAGGTAATTCAACAGGAATAGCTCCTCTTTTAGAAATATTGTCAGACATTTCCTTAGCTTGTTTTTTATCTCTAGTAACTAAAATCTTTTTAGCTAATATATCATTTTTAAACCATTTGAAATTTTCTCTTAGTTCAACAACTTCCCCAATTATTGTAATTGCTGGAGGAAGTATTTTGTTTTTTTCAACAAGTTCTAAGATATTTTCTAATGTTCCAACTGTAACTCTTTGATTTTTAGTTGCTCCTTTTTCTATAATAGCAACAGGAGTTTTGGAATTTTTTCCAAATTTTATTAAATCTCCGACTATTAAGTCTAAATTTTTAACACCCATTAAAAATACAAGAGTTCCTTCTAATTTAGCAATATTCTCAAAATTATGCCATTTTCCATTTTCCATAGTATGTCCAGTAAATACATGAAAAGATCTTGCAAGACCTCTATGAGTAACAGGTATTCCTGCATAAGCTGGAACAGATATAGAAGATGTTATTCCAGGTATAACTTCAAAATCTATTTCATTTTTAACTAAGGCTTCAATTTCTTCTCCACCTCTACCAAAAACAAAAGGATCTCCACCTTTTACTCTTGCAACATTCTTACCATCTAAACATTTCTTCACTAAGGTTTCATTTATTTCATCTTGAATAAGTCCACCTTCTGTATTTCCTTTTCCTAGATATATAAGCTCTGCATCTTTTTTAGCAAGTCTTAGTATATCTTCACTAATTAATCTGTCATATACGATACAATCTGAATTTTCAATAATTCTTTTTGCTTTTATTGTTAAAAGTTCAAAATCTCCTGGACCTGCTCCAATGATATATGCTTTTCCTTTTTTCATTCTATCCCCTTTATATTACTGTACCTTTCCTTTTGTAATCTTAGATTTTATTTCATCAGCTGCCATATGTGCAATTTCTTTTCCTTTTTCTAAACTATCTTCTATTACAGCTTTTATTTGTTTTCCTTCATCAGAATAAACAGCAGTAAATTTAATTTTATCACCATCAATTTGAGAATAACATCCCATCGGTGTGTGGCAACCACCATCAAAAATTTTAGAAAACTCTCTTTCAATCTCAACAATTTTAGCTATATCTTCATTATGGATTGTTTTTAAAATATTTTTTACTTCTTCATCATTTTCTCTACATTGAATGTATAAAACACCTTGAGCTGGAGCTGGAGGGAAAACCTCTCCATTTAAGTATTCACTTATTTTATCTGTTAAGCCTACTCTTTTTAAACCGGCAGCAGCAAGAACAATAGCATCGTAATCTTCAGTTTCAAGTTTATTTAATCTTGTGTGAATATTACCTCTCAAATGTTTGATTTCAAAATCAGGTCTAACAGCTTTTAAATTCATGGCTCTTCTTAGAGAACTTGTACCAACTTTAGCTCCTTTAGGTAAAGTTACTAAAAAGTCTCCCTTAGTTACAAGTACATCTCTTGCATCTTCTCTATCTGGAATAGCTCCACAAATTAAGCCTTTTGGAGAAACAGCAGGCATATCTTTCATAGAATGGACTGCTATATCTATATCTCCATTTAATAATTCGTGTTCAATTTCTTTTGTAAAAAAACTTTTTAAAGAAACATCACTGTTTTCCCAATTCGATTTTAAATCTTTATCTCCACTTGTAACTATTTTTTTAATTTCAAAATTTATATTTGAAAATTTTTCTGATAACATATTTTTTACAAGTTCTGCTTGTGCAAGAGCAAGTATGCTTCCTCTAGTTCCGATAACTATATTTTTTTTCATTTTTTCCCTTTCTGAACTATTTTTCATAAAAACTTAAAGATTTCATTAATTTTTCTTTTTGTTCATCTATTAAATACAAATAATCTTCCAAGAGTTTATCTCTATTCATAGAGTTTTGATTATATACTTCCCAAATATCGTCAAGATTAAAAATATCTATATTTTCAAAATCTTCAGCAAGTCTTATATCAACATCTCTAGGAACAGCTAAATCTAAGAAAAGATATTTTCTATTTTCTACCATATTTTTGATAAATTTATCGTATTCAACCACTATATGAGGTGCAGAAGTAGCACTAATTATTATATCTGCATATTTCATAGAATCATATTTCTCTTTATAATCTACTACATTTAGGATATCATATTTTTCTTTTATCTTTTCTGCTGTGTGGTAAGTTCTATTTGTTATGTAAATGTTTTTAAGTTTTTCTTTAACCATAAGTGCTAGAACATCTTGAGCTAAATCACCGATACCTAAAATAAAAATGTTTTTATCCTCAATATTATCAAATTTAGATTTTATAAATTTTAGAGAAATAGCTTCTAAAGATAAAGCATTATGAGCTATGGAACTTTCTGTTCTAAATTTTTTTCCAAGTTCTATGGCTTTATTAAAAATAATATTTAAAAATTTAGAGCTGTGATTTTTTTCTAAAGCTTCTGTATGAGCAGATTTCACCTGAGCAAGTATTTGGTCTTCTCCTTTTATTATTGAGTAGTATCCACAACCGACTTTAAACAAGTATTCAATTGCTTCCATTCCAGTCTTTATTGTCATTTCTACAGAAAAATTTTTCTTAATATCATCTACATTAATTTCAGAGTTTAGTTCCAAATAAAACTCTGTTCTTAAACAAGTAGAAAGATTAACATAACCATTTATTTTTTTATTCTTAAAAAAATCTTCTATGATATATTTTGGACGAGTTTTCATAAAGTTTTCTCTCTCTAAAAGAGAAAGATTTTCATATGACGTCCCAATCACAATGATTTTTTCCAAATCTAACATTTTTTGTATCCTTTCAAATTCCCTTAATTATTTTTATTTTATTAAAATTTATTGCTTGATAATTAAAATAATATTACAATTGTATATTTTATCATAAATATATAAAAAGATATATAGAAAAATAAAAAAAGTCTCTTGACAGCCGTATGAGTTCTACGAGCTCAATAAATACAGGCTCTTCGAACTAATACGGACGTCAGAGACTAAATTTATACTTTCTTATAGAGTAAAAAAACTGCACTTCCATTCTTATGTCGAAGAATTTAGATACAGTTCACTATAGTTTATTAGATATGGTTTTATTGTAAATTTAAAAAAATTAAAATTTAATTAGTTTATTCAGTTGTAACTATTTTCTTTGCCATATTTTCTAATTTCTCTTTTGTTTCAGCATTTGGGCTACCTTTACAAGCCATAGGCAGTTCAACTAATTTTGCTCCAAGCCCTTCAACTTGTTTTATCCATTTAGCCATAAATTTACCACTTCCCCAACCAAATGTACCAAACAAATAAAGTTTTTTATTCTTAAATTTTTCAGAATTTCTTTGCATAAAAGGTTGGAAATAATTTTTTTCTATTTCTTCAGTTTGGTTAGCTGGAGAAGCTAAAGCTAGTATTTCACAGTCAAATGCTAAATTGTCATCTTTTAATTCAACAATACTATAACTTTTAAAATCTACTCCTGCTTCTTGAAGTCCTTTTTCAAAAGCTTTAACCATTCTTAAAGTATTTCCGGTAAAACTATAATAAACAATATTAATTTTATTCATTTTTTATCCCCTTAACTTAAATTTAATTTGTATTGTATTTATTTTAACACTATTCTATTTTTTTTCAATACTTTTCTTTAGAAAGATTGCTTTTTAAATAAATTTGCTATACAATTAATTCAAAGAAATATAGAATTTTAATGAGACAGAGGAAATATATTAATTATGAATATAAATAAAGTCTCCTAACAGCCGTATGACTCTTCCGAGCTCACCAAAATACTCTTCAGAGTAATACGGACGTCGAAGACTACTTTCCTATAAAATAAAAAATAGAAGGAGGATTGTATGAAAATTTTAAATAGAATAAAAAAAGCACAAGAAATTTTAGAGAAATATAAAGCAGATGCCTATATTGTTACAAGTTCAGATTATCATCAAAGTGAGTATATAGATATATATTTTAAAGGAAGAGAATATTTATCTGGTTTTACAGGTTCAGCTGGAACTTTAGTAATATTTAAAGATGAAGCTTGTTTGTGGACAGATGGCAGATATCATATTCAAGCTGAAAAACAATTAGCTGGAAGTGGAATAAAATTATTTAAACAAGGCAATATAGGTGCTCCAAGTTATAAAGAATATATTTTGTCAAAATTGAAAGAAAATTCTAAATTGGGTATAGATGCTAAAATCGTGACATATTCAGATGTAAATGAAATTGTGAGTCAAAAAAAATTAAAAATTGTTGATTTTGATTTGTTGGCAGAAGTTTGGGAAGACAGAAAAAGCCTTCCAAATGGAAAAATTTTTATATTGGAAGATAAGTATAGTGGAAAGTCATATAATGATAAAATTCAAGAACTTAGAGATATTATTTCAAGTAAGAATGCAGACTATAATATAGTAACTACTTTAGATGATATAGCATGGATTTATAATTTTAGAGGTGAGGATATAAAAAATAATCCTGTTGCTCTTTCTTTTACAATAATTTCAAAAGATAAGTCAGTATTATACATAGATAACTCTAAATTAGATAAAAAATGTAATAAATATTTTAAAGATAATAAAATAGAAATAAAAGAATACTTTATGTTCTTCGAAGATATAAAGAAATTGAAGGGGAATATTTTAGTGGATTTCAATAAGATAAGTTATGGAGTTTTCGAAGCTATATCAAAAAATGAAATAATTTCTTCAATGAACCCTAGTACATATTTGAAGTCGCATAAAAATGAAATAGAAATAAAAAATACAAAAGAAATTCACATACAAGATGGAGTAGCTATTGTGAAATTTATGTATTGGCTAAAAAATAACTATAAAAAGGAAAAAATAACAGAATATTCTGCTGAACAAAAAATAGATTCATTAAGAAAAAAAATAGAAGGTTTTATAGATTTAAGTTTCAATTCAATTTCAGCTTTTGGAGCCAATGCTGCTATGATGCATTATAAATCTAACAAAGAAAATGAAGTTCAAATAAAAGATGGAGTTTATTTATTAGATTCGGGAGGAACTTATTTAAAAGGAACAACTGATATTACAAGAACTTTTTTCTTAGGAAAAGTTGCAAGACAAAAAAGGGTAGATAATACATTAGTGTTGAAAGGAATGTTGGCATTAACAAGAGCAAAGTTTTTATTTGGTGCAACGGGAACAAACTTAGATATTTTAGCAAGACAATTCTTATGGAATGTAGGTATTGATTATAAATGTGGAACAGGTCATGGAGTAGGGCATGTTTTAAATGTTCACGAAGGACCTCATGGAATTAGAATGCAATATAATCCACAAAGACTAGAAAATGGAATGATAGTTACTAATGAGCCTGGAGCATATATCCAAAATAGTCATGGAATAAGAATAGAAAATGAACTTTTAGTTAGAGAGTGCTGTGAAACAGAGCATGGTAAGTTTATGGAATTTGAAACAATAACTTATGCTCCAATTGACTTAGATGGAATAGTAAAGTCACTTTTAACAAAAGAAGAAAAGAAACAATTAAATTTGTATCATAAGGGAGTTTTTGAGAAATTAAGTCCTTATTTAACAAAAAAAGAAATTGAATTTTTAAAAGAATATACAAAAGAAATATAAAAATATGTGAATAAAATACTATACTAAAATAAACATATATGATATAATATTATTGACTAAAAGACTAAAGTTTTTATGTTGATAATATTTTAAGAGGTGAAATTATGGAAAATATAATAAAAAAATCATATAAGATGTTTATAAATGGAGAGTGGGTAAATTCAAGTAATGGAGTTGCAGTGAAAACTTATTCACCATATAATGGAGAGCTGTTATCTGAATTTCCAGATGCTTCTGAAGGAGATGTTGATTTAGCTGTAAAATCTGCTAAAGAAGCTTTTAAAACTTGGAAAAAAAGTACTGTAAAAGAAAGAGCAAAACTTTTAAATGAAATAGCTGATATTATAGATGCTAATAAAGATTTACTTGCTACTGTTGAAACTATGGATAATGGAAAACCTATAAGAGAAACTAAGGGAGTAGATATTCCTTTAGCATCAGCTCATTTCAGATATTTTGCAGGTTGTATTCTAGCAGATGAAGGAAAGGCTACTGTTTTAGATGAAAAGTTTTTAAGTTTGATTTTAAGAGAACCTATTGGAGTTGTAGGACAAATTATTCCTTGGAACTTCCCGTTCTTAATGGCAGCTTGGAAACTTGCTCCAGCACTTGCTGCAGGGGATACAGTTGTAATTAAACCATCTAGTTCAACTACTCTTAGTTTAATTGTGTTGATGGAATTAATTGAAAAAGTTTTACCAAAAGGAGTTGTAAATTTAATTACTGGAAAAGGAAGTACAGCTGGGGAATTTTTAAAGAATCATCCTAATTTGGATAAGTTAGCATTTACAGGATCAACAGCAGTTGGTAAAGATATAGCCCTTGCTGCTGCTGAGAAGTTAATTCCGGCTACTCTTGAACTAGGGGGAAAATCGGCTAATATAATTTTAGATGATGCTGATATTGAAAAAGCTCTTGAAGGGGCTCAACTTGGCATTTTATTTAATCAAGGTCAAGTTTGTTGTGCTGGTTCAAGAATCTTTGTACAAGAAGGAATTTATGACGAATTTGTAAAAAGATTGGTTGAAAAATTTAATAATATAAAAATAGGAAATCCATTAGACCCTGAAACAGTTATGGGAAGCCAAATAGATGAAAAGCAAGTAAGAACTATTTTAAATTATGCTAAACTTGCAAAAGAAGAAGGTGGAATAATTTTAACTGGTGGAGAAAAATATACTGAAAATGGTTGTGAAAAAGGGAATTTTGTAAGACCTACTTTAGTTGCAAATGTAAACAATGCTTGCCGTATCTCACAAGAAGAAGTGTTTGGTCCACTAGCTGTTGTAATTAAATTTAAGACAGATGAAGAAGTAATAGCTATGGCTAATGATAGTGAATATGGTCTTGGAGGAGCAGTATTTACAAAAAATATTAATAGAGCTTTAAATATGGCAAGAGCTATTGAAACAGGAAGAGTTTGGGTAAACACTTACAATCAAATTCCGGAACATGCTCCATTTGGAGGATATAAAAAATCCGGTATAGGTAGAGAAACTCACAAAGTCATACTTGATCACTATACTCAAATGAAAAATATACTAATAGATTTAGAAGATGGAGTAAGTGGATTATATTAATAAGCAAGTAGATTAAATTATCAAGAAATTATTGTAAAGTTTAATATTAAACTGCACTCAAAATCTTAGACATAAGATTGAAGGTGCAGTTTTCTATTTATTCTATAGGAAAGTATAAAATTAAATAAAAAAATGATGTCCGTATTAGTTCGAAGAGTCTGTGCTCGTTAAGCTCGTAGAATTCATATGGCTATCAAGAGACTTTATTTATAGAAAAATATAAAATTAAATTTAAATATTAAAAATTATTCTCTGATACCAGAATTTATTTATAAAATTATATACATATAGTTATTGATAAAATTTATTTAAAATATTTATATTTTAGATAATTATTAAAAAATAATAAAATATTATATTGAGTTATTAGTTGGAAATGATAAGGAAAAGAAATAAAAAAATAAAAAACTAATAAAAAATGATTAAAAAAGAAAAAAAGTAGTTGACAAAGTTTTTGAAAGATGATATGATTACCGATGTCAATATGACAAAGGACATTAATAACAGAATAGAGAAAAGACAAAAAGCAACCATAAATTTGGTGTAAACAAAAAAGCAAATGAGCTTTAAAAAAGATTGAACGAAGAGTTTGATCCTGGCT
>QWCZ01001180.1_pt1 | contig 11621 bp, 9 predicted proteins | sample 1972651 | NCBI WGS metagenome assembly QWCZ01 (sample SAMN09866695, study PRJNA288562) | Human oral metagenome isolate pre1_saliva, whole genome shotgun sequencing... | isolation source: mouth | host: Homo sapiens | place: USA: California
CTAAAGAAAAAATGGAAAACTGACTTCGGTAAAGAATTTGTTACAGTTACAGATAGGACTCAACGTAAAGTTGATAAAATTATAAAAAAGTACAGTAAATATTTTGATTTATTTAAATTGAATTATGACATTTATGTAGAAGGAGTGGAGTATTATGACAATAGAAAATAAAGATGCATTAGATATCACAATAGATGATATTAGAAGTTTAGCAATTAGATACCTTGTAAAATTATCATATGGACAAGGTGTAATGAAGATGATATATGATTTGTATCCAAATGATATGATTATTACATTGAAAGAAAAAATATTTGAGAAGAGAATGGATCTTAAAGCTAGTTATGATTCAAGACCTTTACCAACTGATAATTTTAGTTATCCAGATTATAAAAATGAAATTCAAACTCTTAAAGCATTTGAAGATAAACTTGATGAAGATTTTAGCAGAGATGCAATTGGATACCTAACATCAATTGATAGAGTATTACTTCAAATAAGATATATCGTATTATGGAATATTGCTGCACTTGCACACAGTTTTAATGTCCCACATAGACATTATAGACAGACATTAGATATGGTAACTGATGTTCTTATATATAATATAACAGGAATTGAATCAGAAGATTCAAATAGAAAGGATAGATTGTTAGAATATAGTAGAAATTATTCTAATGTTCCAGCAGTTAAGGATTTCTTAGATAAAACTGGATTAAATATATTATTAAGAAAGGAGTAAATCATATGTCAATATTTAATGGACACCAGTTTGTGGATAGTGGGTTTATGATTGGGCGTAATGTCCCAATCATAAGCGACATTGCCAATTATATAAATAATAACTATTATACAGTACAAAATAATATAGTAGTAGATGATGAAACAGTAATAGAAAAAGGATCTAAATATCTATATGATGACAAAATAAAATTCATTATAGAATATATACCTTCTATAGCTGGAAATAATAAAAATATAATAGGTGTAGTTAAAAAAGATCTAAAATTTACTAAAGAAGAATGGAGCAAATATGGGATTTATATACTTATATTTATACATAACTGTGTAACACATATAGGTGATTCTAGTAAACCTGAGTTACATTTAGACTATGAAGTACATGATGACTTATCTTATGAGTTGTGGCGTAATAAATCAGCTAGACCAAGTCACTCAATCAAATTATATCTAGGATACCAATATTATGATACATATGATGATAGATGTAAGCTTTTAGAAATAGACTGGAATAAACTCGGAGAATGGATATATAGAATACAATCTACTACTAAATATATCAATATTGCAAGTGATTTAAAATTTGACTTTGATGATTTATATATAGAAACAAATGATGGAGTTATTAAACAGGTATCATTTGCAAATATTGGTATTTCTCAAGTATTCAAGTCAAAATTCAATAAATATTCAGTTGATTCTAGTAGATATAGTAATAATGCTATAGTTGAAACATTAGTATTTATGAATATATTACTAGGTAGTATATATCCTTTAGAATATCCTATGCAAGTATTGGAATATCTAATTGATAATGCATTGGTAGTATATACTAATGATAAATTAGTAGTTACTAATAAAATAAATAAAAACCAAATAATAGGAGGAAATAGAAGATGACAAAATTAAAAGAATTAAGTAAATTAAATATAGGTAAATTGAAAGCAAATGAAATGTTTGATGAATTTTTAAAATTTAAGGATAATTGGGTGGAAGTATTAACTAGTGAAGGTCATATAGAACTAGACACTTTTGAAGTTTGTGGTTATTCTAAAATAAACATGTCAGTATCTGATGATATAATTGTTGATTTAGATATGAATGATAGCAACTCTTTATTAAAGGTATTCTTAATATACAAAGTATTTTCAAAACTATTTGAAGATAAAAACTATAGACTAATTAAAAATGGTAAATTTACACTGTTGATTGAAGAAACTGAATTATGCTATAGTTTATTTAAATTTGGTTTGATGAATCTATTATCTCTTATAGATTTCCTTACTATTTATGCAAAATCATTCTTAAATGGTCTTGGGAAACTTAAAACTGTAGATTGTGATTTAAATCTTAAAGCAGATGGAGAAAATCCTTTATCATTAATAAGATTGGGATTAATATCACATACTGAGATGAACCATCACAATTTATCACTAGAAACATTTACATTCTCTACACATACTAAACCTACAGATGTGTACGCATTTGAAATGGTTTACTTTGCATTATTTGAAAAGTTTACAGAAAATTGTAACATGGATCCTATATCAGAAATTAAGAATCCATCTCCTATATATAGTTTATTATACAATAAAACTAAATTCACTATCATTCATAGATATAATGGTGCAATGGAGTATAATTTATATATAGAAGTTGATGAAAAAAGTAATATATTTGAAGAGATTGTTAATGAAGCTAATGAAATAGAAGAGTTTTGGAATAGTATGATGGTTGATTAGTAAAGGAGTGATTGTTATGAATATTACGGCTCTTAGTATTTTGAATTTGCATAAATTAAATGCTAAAGATATGTTTAATGACTATATTAAAATTAAAGACAAATGGGAAACTATAATTAGAAATAACATGGATGAGATTACTCATGGAGAATGTATAGTTTCTATTCATATTAATAAAAAGTATGACTCTTCTATTACACCAATTGTAGTATATAGAAATACAAATGATATTGGAATATATATTTATTTATTAAATAAATTATTTCCACATCTTTATGCATGTTCTAGTATAAGATATAAAAATAATGAACTACACATAGATTTTGATATAATGTCAGGAGATTTATTATTAAATATATTTACAGTATATGGAATTAATAATTTTAATATGTTAATGCAATTTTTAATAACATATGTTAAAAGATTTGTATATGAATTCTCTAAAAATAGAATTACTTATAATGCAGAATTATCATTAAATTGTGATACTCAAAATCCATTGTCATTATTTAGATGTGCTACTATATTCAATATAAAAATGCAATGTGCATTAGGAATATCTAGAGATGATTTTAAAAATAATATGAAAGATGTAGATGTTATATACAATGACGAGATGATAATGTTTATGTTATTTGAGAAATTTACAGAAAACTGTAATATGTCTAACATGCTTGAAGTATCTTCTCCATCTCCAATCTATATATTATTATATACAAATCTAGGATTTACTATGGAATATATTCCGATTTCAAGTAATTTAAATGGATGTAGATTTTATATAGAAAGTAAAGATAATAGTCTGACTAATATAATAGACAGTGTTAATAAAATTATGGAAATGAATGTAGGTAAATAATAAGATTACCCCAATATAGATATAATTCTATATTGGGGTATATTCTTTTTTTTTTACTTTTCCAAGAACCTCCGAAGGAATGAGAACTTAGCCTTTTAACGATTACATATACTATAGTAGATATATGTAGCATTTATATATTTTATAATTTGCGGCTAAAATTATAAATAGCTAAATTCTCATGTATCTAAGGAGGTGTTGAATGAAATGTATAACATCAATACAATTCATTCCATGCTGGATAATTTCATAGTTAACGACTTAAAAAGTTGTGATTATGATGCATTCCAACATGATGTTAATTTGTACTGTTATCTTACAGAGTTGAATAATAAAGTCAATTCAGAGTTTGATATAGCTAAAGATGATACATCAGTACTGTATTATCTTAATCAAAAGTTAAATGAAACTAAGTTAAGACTTTACGTTCACAGTAAAATTAACGGTTTGATTAACTAAATCCTCACACGTTCGAGGGGTCGTGTATAACTAATCCCTCACATTCTTTTTTGTTAATTAAAATGAGTACTTGCTTAATCTTCCAGCTTCAATTTCACCTTTAATAAATGCAGCAAAGAAATCAAAATTCCATTTTGCAAGTATTTGATTATACCATGCACTAGATTCATATCCAGCAACAGCCCATCTAATTGTAAATCCTCTTTCTACTACTTTTTTTGCTTCATCTATAGTAAGAATCATTCTATTACAAGGACTTACATCTTCTTTATTATCTAATATTTGGCTTCCATTTCTTCCAGATACACTAAAAGCATAGCTTGCTTCAGGATAATGCCATTCTGGTAATACTGCATGTACTTTTTCAGGTGTTACTAAATCAATTTTTTCTTCTTGTTTAAGTTCAATAGTTTCTGGATATCCTACTTCACCTTCTTTAGGTGTATGGAACATTTCTCCTGATATTAAAGGTTCTCTTTTCTTTTTAGGTTGTTCTAATTCTTTTAATTCTTCTACTGTAGGATTTTCTACAGTTAATTCTTCTACATTTTTATCTTTTGCCATTTTATTATCATCTCCTATATTATTAATACACTTTCTTCACTAGCTTTCTCAGTACTTTCGATACTAGCTATTTTCTTTTTAATTGTGTCATAATTTTGCATAAAAATCATAAATAATGATAATTCACCCATTATTTACCTCCTCTATTAAAATTCTTAGCATATGTTGGTTGGAAAACATCCTTACTTACTTCTCCGTAATGTTGCTTTATTATCAATAGTAATAAAGTAGCACCGAAGAAATCATCTATATTATCCTTATCAACATAATATTCATCTAATTTATTTACTAATTTATCAAATGTATCAAAATCTTTATCCATCCATGCATCAAAGAATTGACATAATAATGGATGTCTGATCTCGTATGTATAATAACAACTTTTAAGATATGGATCTATAAATCCTGCAGTATTAAGCATGTCTACTAATACATAATCTGTATTATACAATGTACTAAATATCATATGATTACTCTTCTGCCTCAAATATAATTTTATATTATAACTATATCTAGGAGTATAACTACCATATTCTTCATTTATTTGATCTCTTATATCCATAAGTTGATGTAATATTTCGCCAGCACCAGACGTAACTCTATTATCATCAGGCTCAGGGAATGTTTCAGATAATTTAGCAAACTTTCTACCTAACATTTTTTCATAAATAGAAGTCTTATAATTTGTAGTAACTCTATCAAATGCATATATATTACTAAAAAATAAAGTATTTCTATTATGTCCATATTTTAATAATCTATGTGTTTCTTGTAACATATCATTCGCATAGTAATTAAATATATAATTACCATATAAACTACTATGAAATGCAAATACGTCTAACTCTTTGTCGTAAAAAGCTTCAACTAACATCTTTTGAATACTATCCATAGTATTCTCTAATGTAGTCATTTTGTTATCTGTGTCCTTGTCAACTACCGTACTCTTACCAGTACCAACATTCTCACTTTTATATACAAGCCATTTAACAGTATGTTCCATTAAATCTTGTCTGTTTTTAAATACTGTAGATTCGGTATAATCTACAATCCATACTTCTTTATTGATAAGATTTGCTGGTGTTACCTTAGTAACCATAAATGGTACATCTATATGCTTATGGCTATAAGGAATAAAGTGATCTCCTTCTTTAGGCTCAATAGTTCCACCTAATACCATAGTCTGACCATCTGCTAAGTTAATAGCAAGACGTCTTTCTGTATCTGGTTTATCCTCTATTTCTTGACTGCTACGTCCATAATGTACAAAGCCTTCAATCATATTGAATCTTGTAGCATCGTTTTTAGACTTCATTAAATTCGCAGTTTCACTAAATGTAGTTTCATTTGGATTTATGCTCCACCAATCAGAAATAACTGACGGATTATTCAGCATACTAGTTATCGGACTATCATACCAGGTTTTATTATTAAGCCCTATCTGTAATTCGGCTTGTTCTCTTGTTGGTCTTGGTGCGGTAGTTTCAGCTGATATTCTCTCTACCTTAGCCATTGAAGAAACCTCCAGTATCATCAGGTTGAACAGTTGTAGTATTAGTATTGTTACCCATAGTAACTTCTTCTTTAGTATCAGGAGCAGTTTCTTTCATATCGTTACTAGCTGTATCAAAACCTTTAGCCATCTCCGCATTTCCAGCTTCAACCATATTACAACAACTATCAACTTCATTAGTTATATCAAATACTGCAGATAATAAACCTGTACTACATTGAGCATAGAATGAGTTTAATTTAAATATAATACTATACCATCCACTCATATAAGCTAATATACCAGTACTTATATTATATATAACTTTAGAATTATCATTTCCACCCTTAGTAGCTCCTATATTATCTTGAGCATTTCCACCAACTCCAGTGTCAGCTTGTACAGTTTGTCTTCCAGCTGCAGTTTTACTAGCATCATTTTGAATAGCTGCATTCATTTTTAATTGGTCTTCTGATGCTAAGTATTTACTAAGTCCATTACTAAATGCCATTAATTCATCTATTTCTTTCTTTGCAGTTTTATTAAGCTGGTCTGTATGTTTCTTAACAGATGCTCCACCTTTACGAATTAAATCTACAAGAACAGAAGCAGTACTCTTTTGCATAGTTCCACCAGCTTGACCATTAATTAGCTGTACGAATGATTTAACCATACCGCCAGTTGCAGCTTCTTCATCCACTTTATTAGCAAACTTAGTAACTTGATCTCTCCATGCATTAGGATTAAATGTTATAGTATCAGCGTCAGGAATAAGAGCATATTTAAGAGGGTTTAAACCTTTTTTCTTTTCAGATTCTTTAAGTCTAGCCTTAGATTTAGCATTAAGACTTCCCATATTTAAGAAATTTACTGGTAGTCCATTCCACCAAGTACCATCTTTCTTAACCCATGCTCTTAATATACTACTTTCACCATCTTTAACCATAGCTGAATTATAAGCCTCTACGGATTTTCTAGCTATTCCTATCACTCTAGATATTTCTCCCAAATCGACTTTTTCTTTTACTTTAGTTAGTTCTCTTACTTTATCCATAAGATCACTTGGAGCAATTAGTGGTGCCCCAGTATTACTTTCAGTAAAAATAGTAGTATTATCTGGTTTTACATAGATTTTACTAGCATCTAATTGTATTCCACATACTTTAGAACATAAATAATGATAGTCTCCTAACATATCTATTATTTCTTTGAATACTTTAGCCTGAACCTTATAAAATTTAATAGTCATAGGTTGTATAGTTGCAACATTCATATAACTCTTAGTCATAATCATATTAGTTGCTCTAGCTGCAATCTCTTTAAGCTTATTATCAAACTTTGTAAGTTTCATGAATGTAATTTCTAATTGTTCTAAACTTTTTCTTAAATTTTCTATAATTTTTGGTAGCGCTTTTTTAAGTTGGTTATTAAAAAATCTAAGTAAATCATTTGATTTACGTAACATAACACCAGCTAATTGTGTAGCTCCTCTTGTAGTAGTCTTAGCCATTTGGTATGTATTACCTACCATATTAAGTCCACCTTTAGCTAGATCCCATATACCTTCGGTAGCAAGTTCGTCTACGTCGTCGCTAAGTAAATCTATTTCCGTCGGCATTTCGATAGATTCAAATACCAATTCACATTCTTCTGCAAATGATGTTTTTGTATATTCTTCTAGGGAAATTCCACCGTAAGTAACAAGTTTCATTAGAATTTACCTCCTTTTCATATGATTTTAAAACATTCTGTTGTTTCTAAACGAGTTGTAAGTATATTGTTTTGATGGCTCATTTTGGAACAACTACCTGTGAATTTTAATAAAATTTTAATATAAAAAGGAGGTTTTTACAATGTCTTTGAAGTTAGATGATACTAGAGACTTATTGATGCAAGTCGATAGAATGATTAAAGCAGGACGTATGAACTTTTCACTACTAAGTACAGATAGTTATAATCAAATAAAACAAAACGAACTCTTTATAGACTACGGTAAGGACGAAAATGGAATTCCTATAGGACCGCTTAATAATAATTTCCCTAAAGATGGAACACCTATTAGAGGTACTATTAAAATAATGGGACCTAAAGGACCTGTAGATATTACTACATTAACTGGAACTAAATTACGTGAATTTATAGCAAACTTTTTAGAAGTTTCTGTTACTAGAACTAAAGATTATGAACCTAGTATGTGGTTAATGTTACGTCAAGATAATAATGGAAATACTGGTTATAATGACTCTACTATAGAGCAATTCTATAGATTTATACAAAAGAATAAAAAAGAACTTACTCCATATATAATGCAAACGTTTAAAGATGGTAAAAGAGATGTTCTTATTCCATATATAACATCAGATCTTATATTTTATGACGTATCTAAGATTATAGAAAATGAAAGTATACATAACTTAGATGACGTTATTAAATTATTATATAAACTTAGTACAGATATAGCTAGTAGTGTTACTGCTAATATAGAAGCTCTTACTAAGAAAATGGACCAATCTATAGTAAACCTAAATGAAACTGCTATACGTATAAATAACACTATAAACGTTTTAGACGACAGTATACGTGATGTAAAAAGTCAGCTTAATGATATGACTACTATTGTAGAAAACGCTAAAATAGTATCTAATAGCGCGTTTAAAAGCAAAGTTATAGATCTTAAGGCTGGAGAAGTATTAGTTATACATACAAAAGGTGGACTTCCAGATGAAAATGATAGAGAAATACCACCTATAGAAATACCTACCTACGGGGAAGTAGATGGACAAGATCCTAGAAAGATACTTAAACTTATCTATATATACCATAAACCTACATATATGAGTGTAACAGAGCTAGTTAATAAGAGTACAGGTAGTAGTATTTCATCTAGAGAACTTGATGCATTTATAGTAAAGCATAATAGACAGGCATTTTATAGACTAGGAGATAATAAACATCTTACTACTAACTATAAATTTAATGATAATAAAACAGTTATAGTAAACCTTGATAGTATTTACCAAGATGAAAATAATGTATTTGAGGAAGATACTGAAGATGATGACGTTAATAACATATGTACATTAGATATTAAATTTGTAAATAAGTTTAAACGTGAATTTCCTGATAATAATGGAAATAACTGGTTAGTTGGAACTCAAAAGCTTAGTTTCTTTAAAAATGAAACACTTATGTACTATCATTTAAATATTCCTAGCGGGTATATGTTATATAATATGCCATCTACAAGTGCTAGACAAGTAAATACATTTTTAAATGGTTACCAAGTTAAAGCTGATAGTACATTGATAGTTGACGTAGTTCCTACTAATATAGCTACAGATATAACTGTAATTGGAGATGAAAGTAAGAAAACTTATACTAGAAATATGTTATTTGATGATTACTTTAGCTCTACAGAAATATATGATATAGCATATAAAGGTAAATATACAGAAAGAACTACTAAATATTATACAAATGAATACAATTTAAGTTATACTCCATCAATTGATGTTACAAATGATGAAATTAAAGGTAAAATATCAATGATTGATGGAAGGTATGGACTTCCTATATTCGAACGGGACAGTAGTAGCCGTAGATTCTTTACGCTAAGACTTAAACATGAAATATTTGACGACAGTAGCTGGGATGCTAATAAACTTGGAGAAATCTGGGTTACTTATATAGTAAAACCTAATGTTACTATAGAATTAGCAGACTTTGAGTATGATATTAATACTCTTGAAATAATTCCAGATAGCTTTGCTAATCGTCTTACTAATATAAATGATGACTTTACTACAAATGGTAGAGGTACTACATTTGGATATAAACTTAAATCTGGTAAAACTTATACAGATATAGATAAAACTGCATTTACTATAAAACCTACTAACTGGTATACAGATACTGAGCTATCTAATATGGATACATTAGTAAAAGCTGCAATTATAACAGCTGATGATCCGTCTATAGATATAGAAAATAAAAAGATTATAGATAAAGTAAATATAGTTGGTATTAGATATCAATATAAAGATTGGAACCCTATCCATAAAAGATGGGAAAATGTATATGAACCAGGTAATAATAAGAGACTTTATATAGATAAAGGTATAGGTATTATTAAAGATAAAGAAATAGGTCTTGCACACCTTAATACGGACTTTATCTATAAAAATCCTGATAAAACTACTGTTGTAAATGATGTTGTATCATTAATAACTGTAGATTTATTATCTCATAAAGAAATACATAAAATAGTAAGATTTATTTATAGAGACAGCCTTGACAGAGACTTATATATAGCAGAAGCTAAGTATTATGTCGGAGATGGAATGAAAACTATAAGTATGACAGATGTTAATAAGTACCTGCCAGATTATTTACAAATAACAGCTAGTACATTTACATCAATTAATATAGATATGAGTTCTGCTCCTACTGTAGATATTGTAATTAAAACTACATCTTATAAAGTAGAAAAACCTCAACGTACAATTCAATTTAAGTACCATCTTGAAGGTCAACCTAATAATATTCTAGCTACTAAAACAGTAGATGTTACTTATTATAATAATATAATGAGTAAAGAAGAAGTTCCAGGATTCCTTCAATATCCTACCAAGAGAGAAATGTATATTGATACTAATATAGTTGGACTTAAACGTTTCTCTGATAAGAGTAACCATAGATTCGTTCCAGTAAATACTGTTCCTAATTATGATATTAGTAATGATATAGTAATGATACCTGTAAAATCATTTGGAGAAAATATCTCTATACTACAAATTAAATATACAGAACACAATACAGTATCAGCTAGAATACCATTAGATCCATATTATGAGTTAGCTACACAATTACAAAATCATTCATTAGCTAATATAATAAAAGAACCTTATAAATATAATCTTAGAGTTACTAAGACTACATATTTTACTACTGCGATTGGACAAGCATGGACAGGAAACTTTATAATTCCTAATGCTACTAAATTAGAACTTACTAAGGATACTCCAATTTATGACATAGAAGGTTATAGTTCTAGTTCTACTAGATATAGTGGATGCCATGATGTTTATACTCATATAAACGCTAATATTCCAGCATGTGCAATGTATAGCTATGGTAGAGATATTATTGGTTCTGGTGTGGCTGGATTTGTTAATAATATGGTTCGTTATGATTATCTATTCAATAGATTATTGTATAACTGGGTAAATCGTAGCAATTCTGAATATATTAATAAAGCAGTTTGGCATGCAAATGGTCTTATGCATATAAATAATACTGAACTTCCTATTAGAAAGTTTGTTAATGACGGGTCTAATAATATTGCATCTTATCCAGATAAACCTACTGCTAATATACCAGTTATAATAGAATTTGATATAGTAACTAGAAATAAAGAAAATCAAAAATCTTTCTATAAGCAATTTACTTTAGGTAATGCTAGATATATTAGTAATCCATTAGAATCATTTACTAATATACCTAATATAATGAATAGATATGTAGAAAATCCACCTGGTCATGTAAATGTAGGAGATTATTTTATATGTGATTATCCTGCAATATTATCACCAGATATAAATAGATTTAGTACAGCTAATCTTCAATTTAAAAACCAAGCTGAAGATAGATTTATAGCTAATTCTAAAGAATTTATTAATAATATAAAAATGATTAATAAATCTGGTAGTGAAATTAACGGTAATGAATTACTAAATGTACCTAAGATAGAAAATATATTAGGAGC
>QWCZ01001313.1_pt1 | contig 11620 bp, 18 predicted proteins | sample 1972651 | NCBI WGS metagenome assembly QWCZ01 (sample SAMN09866695, study PRJNA288562) | Human oral metagenome isolate pre1_saliva, whole genome shotgun sequencing... | isolation source: mouth | host: Homo sapiens | place: USA: California
TGGAATCTTTGTAAAGTTTCATTTGTTTTTTGTTGTCTTCACAAATTTACTTATTTTTATTTAGTCTAAATAAAGATAATATATTATATTTGTCAAAAGATTATTGCTGTGGGGATTTTAACGAGAATAGACAACGGAATATCGGCTTTTAAGTCTGCGTTTATGGGCAGTAGCGTTGCGCCTATCTATGCAAGATTGAGCAATGGCACGCACTCTTATAACTACGAAACCGAGCGTATGGGCGTGTTATCATTCTTGGGTATAGGGAAAACTTACTTTTCGCCAAAGGAAGATTACAAGACTTACTACATAGACGGCACTTTCCTATCCGACTGCATCAATCTATATGCAGACTTCGCTTCACAAGTGAGAATCCAAGAAGTAGATGATAAGGGCGAAGCCGTGGATAATTCCGAGTATCTGAAATTCCTCAACGAGCCGAACGAGTTTCAAAATCAGACAGATTTCATCAAAGAAATGGTAGTCAATCTGCTCACTACTGGGATGTCTATCCAATACGGCAACTTCTTTAAGAATGGCAATTTAAGGGCAAGTCCTTCGCTTTACAACTTGGAGTTTAACAACATCAAATTCCCTGAAATAAAAGACCCTTATACGCTTACAAGGGATAAAATAAAGACTTTAAAGGTAATAGAAACACTTGCTGATGGTGTGCAGAGAACGAGAGAACTACACGAGTTGGCGTTCTTCTACGATACCATAGCAAGGAAGAATTACAGAGGAGATGGGGCAAAGAACATGTATTTCAATCCTATTTCAAGGATTTCTTCTATCCTCTACTCTATTCAGACAATCCTTAATAGCGAGGATATGATGTGTTTCCTTACTTCTAATCCTGTGAATACTATCATCAGCAGAAAGGCAACAGGGGCAGGCATTGCGCCTTTGAGTGGAGACCAAAAGAACGATATAGAAGCAAAACTCAACGGAAGAGGAAGATATGGCACTGGAATGGGTAAGGCTGGCGATGTTATCGCTACGAATGAAACTTTGGAAAGATTAGACCTTACAAGGGACAATAAGAAGCTGCAGACCATAGAGATGCAGGAGAACGCCAAGGAAAACATCCGAAACAGGTATTTGATTCCAAAAGACTTCTTCGGTGGAAGCACCTATGAAAACCAGCAGTTTGCAGAGGCTAAATTCATTTTAGGCAATGTGAAAACTATCACAGACAACTGGCTTCAAGAACTCACGAACAAGTCACCTAAATACTTCAAAGAGCGAGGAACAAGACTGATTGGAACATACGACCACCTGCCGAGTGTTATCGCCATAAAAACCAAGCTCAAAAACGAGGGCTTTAAGTTCAAGGCAGAAGCGTTGGTATCGCTTTTAGGAGCTTTTGAAAAAGCACAAGAATTAGGCGTAAGTAACGACTTTGAGCAGTTTGTCAAAGAGCGAGGCTTTGAGGATTTTATAAATAATGAATGATGAAAAAAGAAGTAGAAAAAATAGAGCAAAAATTAAAAGACTCTAAAACTAACCCTGAATTAGTGCAGAGTCTGAAAGACAAAAAGAAGATTTTAGAGAAAAAACAAATCGTGAAGAAATGATGATAAGAGCAAAAGAGATTCCTAACAGAACATTCGAAACAAAAGAGGATATGTTCAAATTCCTAAAAGAGAATAAGAACTTCCTTATTTCACAGAAGAAAATGGCAGTGAAGCTGTCAGACCCTTTTGCGTTTTCTTTTGCCATAAATGAAAAGGGCGAAACGATTAAAACAGCAGAAGTGTCACCTGAAGAGATAAACACTATCAGGGTAAAGGCAGTTATTAATTCCACTAACATCTATGATTCCCACGGAGATGTTTCCATCAACGGAAGCTGGAACAGAACAGCCAAAAACTCCAAGAATATCTACCTGCTGAAAGAACACAAGATGAATTTTGAGAACATCATCAGCGATGAAGTGGAAGTAAGAGTAGAGAAGTTCAACTGGAAAGACTTGGGCTTTAATTACCTTGGAGAAACAGAATGTTTGGTATTCTACGCCACGCTGAAAAAGGAAAGAAACCCTTACATGTTCGGACAATATGCCAAAGGATATGTGAAAGAACATTCGGCAGGGCTTCGCTACATCCAGTTGGAATTGGCTATCAATTCAGATGCTGAATGGGATAAAGAAGAAAAGGCTGTTTGGGATAAGTATTACAACGATATTGTAAACAAGGAAGATGTTGATGAATACGGCTACTTCTGGGCTGTAACAGAACAAAAGATAATAGAGGGCAGTGCTGTGGTCAAAGGCAGCAACTTCGCCACTCCAACGATACTTGTAGAACCCGTCACTGACACTTCTACCATAAAAGAGGACTCGGATAATTCCACTCCTAAAAGTGTGATTGAAAATTATTTAGTAACCCTTTAAAAATTTACAAGATGAATTTTGAAAAGAAGAATTTAGCAGAAATTGCGAAGATGTCAGATGAGGAAAAAGAAAAATATTTCGCTGACAAAGAGGCTTTTGAGACATCTCAAAGAGCAGAAGAATTGAAATCCCTAAAATCAGGGATTGAAAATGTTATCTCTGAAAAAGAGAAAGAAACACAGCAGTCTATTGACAATGTGCTTAAAATCGTGGAAGAAATCAAAGCTACACAAGGGGGTCTTACAGAGGATGTGTTCTTGGAAGCAGTGAAGAAAAACCACGATGCTATCAAAAAGGCTTACGAGTCTAAAACTGGCGTGGTAGAGATTGAGTTTAAAGCGGTAGGAAACATCACTACTGGTTCAGTTGCTATGGCAACAGCTCCTAATATTTTAGGAACACAAATTGCGCCTGTTTCTAATGTTAATCTTCGTGGAATGGACATTGAGAACTTCGTGTCTGTATTGCCTACTTCTCAGCCAGTGTATGCCTACACAGAAGTAGTGCCAAAAGATGGAAACTACGAGTTTGTGGCAGAGGGAAACAAAAAACCACAGATTGACTTCAAAGTATCAACAGAATTTGCGAAGCCAAAGAAAATCGCTGCTTGGATGCACTTAACAGAAGAGTCTGTTTATGACATCAAAGGATTGGAGGGCGTAGCAAAAGACTACTTGAAAAAGAAACACGACCTGTTCAAAAACAAGGCTATCTTGTTCGGTGATGGTGCTGGAGAAAATCCAAAAGGAGCGACTAAATATGGTCGTGCGTTTGTAGCTGGTCCTATGGCGCTAAAAGTTACAAAGCCTAACTTCATGGATGTAGTGAATGCAGCAGTAACGGACATCGCTACTACTCACAACTATGAGGATGAAACTCCATACATGGCAAACTTGGTGCTTGTGAATCCAACAGACTTCTACTTGGAATTAGTAGCAGCAAAAGACAACGAGGGAAGACCATTGTATCCAACGGCTTCGCTATTCAACACGGTGGTAATCGGAGGAATGGTTATCAAGTCTGATGAGTCTATTCCGCAGGGTAAAATCTTCGTGGGAGACCTTAGCAAGTACAACATCACTGACTACCTTTCTTACACAGTGAGAATTGGATGGATAAATGATGATTTCATCAAGAACCAATTCGTAATCTTGGGAGAATCAAGATTCCACGCATTCGTGAAAAAACTTGATGAAAAAGCATTCATCTACGATGATATTGCTACAATCAAAACAGCAATTACAAAAGCATAGACAGATATGGAAGTAAAATTGTTAAGAGAATGGGGCGACCATAAGAAAGGGGCAGTCTTAGACATATTGGATGAGACTGTAATACAGGCTGGTTTAGAGGCTGAACTTTTTGAGCAAGTAGGCAAAGAAGGTAAAGGCGGTAAAAAACCTGCAAATGTAGAAGAAGGTAAAGACACAGAACAAGCTGAAAAATAGATACTAAATGCTGATAGACAAAACATATTTTAAAAGCGATTTGCTTATTCCCAACTTGGATGAGCCAAATCCTGATGAAAACACCGCTGCGGTGAATTTAGATGAGCTTATCAACCAAGTAGAGGAAGATGTTTTGTCTTTCAGTTTTGGTGTCAAAATGTGGCTTGATTTCAAGACTAAATACGAGGAGGATTCTACCAATCTGCCACAAAATTATAAGGACTTGCTATATGGTAAGACCTACACCAGTGAGGCTAACGGCAGGGAGGAAACTTTGGTTTGGAAAGGTTTAATCCAAGAAAAACAAAAGGAGTCGCTACTGGCATATATAGTCTATGTAGTCTATAATATGCACAATGTAACCCAAACTACGGCTTTTGGGCAAACGAAGATAGATACTAAAGTAGGCACCGCGGTAAGCATCTCTCCTAAAATGGCGAGGATATATAACGATTTCATTTATCAGTTATACGGAGAAGTGAGGAGTGATAGAAGTGGATTGACATTGGAGGGAAACCCTTATTGGAATTTAGGAAAAGGGATAGACTACCGCGGTTTTAAGCCTACAAATGGCTATGTTTCGCTTGTGAGGTATCTTTTGGATAATGTAGAGGATTACCCTCTATTTGATGCTAATTATCTGAAATTCGGTGGGGAAATAACAAATGAATTTGGGCTATGATGATAAACCACAATTTACTGCTGTATAGCTTGTTTGAGGATGCCTTTAAAGTGAGTTTCAAAGGCAAAGAATACACAGCAAACTATGGCGAGGCTGATTTGTTTGAGCTTTGGAAATTACTTCAAAGCAAGAAACAGAAATACCCTGTAATTTGGCTGCAAACAGGATACAGCGTGGTTCACGATGTAAAGGGACAAAAAACCAAGTTAAAAGGTATGAGGTTTTTCTTTATTACTCTGGGTTCGGAACACGCCTTTTACAAAGACAGGTTCAAATCTACCTTTGAGGAAGTGCTACTGCCTTTATTAGGCTCTTTCTTGGATAAGATAAGAAAGACCAACGGAGTATCTTTTGAGGAGGACAACTATTCGTTTGTTTCACTGCCTTTTAATGATATATCAGAATTAGCAAGTAGAGAGAGGGACTACGGAAACAAGAGAGGAAGCCAAACGACCACTACGCCTGACATATGGGATGCGATAGTGCTGGATATCAGTCTGAATATAGACAATGAATGCGTAAATGTTAAACCATTTAAAATTTAAAAACTTATGTTAAAACAAAGCTTCTGCGGTTCAGCAGAAATGATAGCACGACTTGGAGGTGCATTTTGCGGAGAGAAATTGGTTACAGGGTTTGCACTTCTTGACAGAAGAGTGGAAATAGACCCTGCGACTTTTAATAAGACAGCATTGGATAAGATTATCCAAGAAGATAAATTTATTGGTAAGATATCTTTCTTCAATGTGGAAGACAACGACCAAGAGGCAGATTACAACACATCTGTAAGAAAAGAGAGAAGCCGTTCAATCCCTGGGACAAAAGGATACAGATTTACCTTTGATAAAGGTTCTTCGTTCCAAAATGAATTGGCAAAATTGGACAACAGCGACAATTACAGCTTTGTGCCAATCTTTGAAGATGGTTCAGCACTTTTTGCGATTAAAGCAAATGGTAAGTTGATGGGCTTTGCTTGTAAATTGTTTGTAGGAGTTAAGAAGTTAAAGACTACTTCGGAGGTGTCAGGTTCTACTTTGGAAGTGGACATCTTACCTGATGCTATGATTTATTGGCAGAAGTCTGAAAATGTGTTTGAAAGCGATGAGTTTTCATTCAATGAGATTAACCCAATTATCAAATTGGCGGTTTCTACTGGGGTACTTACAAACACTGCTACGACTACCAAAGTGAAAGTAACAGAGGCGTTCTCTAATGCTAATGTAACAGGACTTACTGATGCTTCTAAATGGAAAATAGAGGAAGATGGAGTGATTAGTAACATCACGAATGTTGCTTACGATGCATCAGCGCAGGAATACACTCTTACTCACTCGGCTCTTGCCACTGGTAAGAAAGTGAGATTTATCACTTCCGATAATGGATTGAGAGTGATAAGCCTTGACACGAACTACTACACAGGGGAAAGTGAACTTAAATCCGTAGTATAATGGAGTTAAAGATTGGGGCTTATACTTTTGGAAATATGGAAAATTTCAAGAGTAAGAAAGAAGCCAAGGAATACATCTTGGGGATATACCCTACTCTTAACGAGGAGGATGTAGAAAAGAGTCTGAAACCTTTATTTAGAAATGAGCGAGAAACTAATCAATCCGATAACATTGCTGAAGCGCATTCAGGCAGCGAAAAGAGCGTTGCCGGAGATAATGCGGACGACAATGGAAAAAAGGAAAAAGGAGCTGGTAAATCTAAATAAAGAAAACCTTATGGAGGGGAAAGATAGTGAGGGCGATGATTTGCCCTCCTATAAAGACCCTGAATATGCACATTTCAAAACCTCTATTAACCCAAATAATAGGGGTTTTTGGGATTTGCGAGTGACTGGACAATACCAGAGCTTTGTAGATGTTATCATACATCCTGCCGTTATCTTCTTCAAGAATGATTTGCAAAACGAAAAGGCTCAATGGCTACACAGCAAACTTGGAAAAAGGCACTTGGGGGTAACCGAGGAGCAGGGCTATCAGTTTCAGCTGGACAACAAGCCCGAAATAAGGAAAAAGATATTAGATATCATAAACAATGGCGTGTAATTGCAGCAAACCGATAACCAAGAGCGAGTGCGCTATGCTCCGAGAGTTTAATGAAGATGGGCGCACTTTTATCTATCATATTTTTGATGATAAAGGTCTTGTGGTGGCTTATGTGCCAAAGGGCGAAAACCCTAACGATATAGCCCACGAGCGAGGCTTTTATAACGAAAAAGGAGAATTAGAATGGTATCTAACCTCCGAACATCCCTGCTTATGGGAATAAAAAAACACCTAATTAAAGGTGTTTTATTTTTTTTATCTTCTTTTAGTGCAGTAGTAGGTAAATATAGAATTAAGACCATTTGCATCTTGTTTCATTATTCCTATTTCTACATATTGCGAGCCTCTATATTCAGTTTTTTGGATGTAAAATAAAAGTTTTTTGCTATTTCTTCCTGCATATGGAAATCTATCATGAATATCAGGGAAAAACTCTTCGTGTTCGCCATTTTCATCTGTCCAATATACGATATTCCCTTCTCTCAATTCTAACTTGTATTTGTTGGCAGGAACTGACTCTTTGTAGCCTGTAGAGTTGTTTTTATAATGAACTATATAAGAGCCTTTTATTTCTTCTGTGAAAGGAACTCCTATTATTCTTGGTTGTTCTTGTGGTGTTTCATCTGAATTTCTGCTACACGAAACGATTGAAAACACGCTGAATACAGCGATAAATAAGGTAAATATTTTATTCATTTTTAATGGTTTTTTATTTCAATGCAAGATAACAAAAAGTTAGGAATAAACACCTATATTTCATTGCTTTTTTATCTTATTTTTATTTAGTCTAAATAAATATAATATTGTATTTTTGAAGAAATTAAAGTAAATGCAATTATTCTGGTATCACAGCCCTGTTCGGTTCTACAAGACTCTTGAAGAGTTGCAAGATATGACCAATCCGCAAAATACGCAATATTTTGGGGAGAGAAATCCATATCCGTTGGAATTAGGCGTAAAACATCGCTTTGTCTTGCCTATGTATGGCAACACACTGCCTATTGGCGATTACAAGGTGTTCTTGGTTAGTGGAACAAACAGAACAGAATTAGAGAGTTCGATTTTTGAGAAAGAGGGTTATCTAAAATATGTAACCTTTCAGTCTGATAAGCCTTTGACTGGTAGACTGGAAATAGTGAATGTTACCACTGGAAGAACGGAATATTACTCTAATTGTGTGTGGTTCTTGGACTCTACCGATGCACAGGGGCGAAAGTTTATAAGAGTGGCGACAAAACACTCTTACAACAGAAATTTGTTTGAATTTGATGAAGAGGGAGCGTGGATTGTGACCAATCTACCAGCATACTGCCTTGGCGATATACGAGTAGAGGCGGAAATATCCAACAACAGAATAGGTGGCAATTCTACCCTGAAAGTCAAAGATAGTTACATCGATGAAGTGGTAAGTTATGAATTTTTGAGCGGTGGCGATGGCAACATCTTGAATTTCATTCAGGTACACGCTACCAACAACCAATTTTTCATCGACAGCACACAGAGAACGGCACTTGAAAAAATAGACCGCTCGGATTTTGCAATGAGTGGGAAAATGTCTTTTACCAATGTCAAAGATGCTGGGGGACTGAATGTTCTGCTAAATGAGTTTGAAATATTTTCTAAATAAAACACGATGAGAAACGAGATAACGCAAGTAGATATTGAGAAAGTAAGGCGAGAAACAGCCACAGGGGGGAATACTTGTCAAAGGATTGCTTCTATATATACACAGCTGAACGACAGCAAGGTGGAGAACAGCGAACTTACAGACAAGCTAAACTTAAAAGTTGATTTAACAGCTGAAAACCTTACACCTCAACAGGTGAAGGCTTGGAATACCAAGTTAAAAACTCTTCCTGATGCTCCGAGCGATAATAAGCAGTATGCTCGTAAGAATGGAGCGTGGGAGGAAGTAGTAGCCACAGGAGGCGGTGGCGGTGGTTCTGTTACGCTACCTGACAATATCGCCACGATTGATAAGAACGGCGAAGTTGGTAACGCCTACGCAAAGGCTACGGAAACCATTACTAATACCGATGCTGATTATAAATATGTAGTGATAACCAACGATGCTGGAGGAACGAAAAAAATGCAAGCCAATGGTCTTGGCAGTAATGTAGCAAATAGTTCGCTTACTTCGGTAAATGGTGCAGGGCTTACCCTTGGAGCGAATTGGTTCATCGATACGGCAGGCTACTACTACTCTATCAAAGGGCTTTCTGATAAGTCAGCAGATGATAGTTTTGATAGGTTTCTTGTCCAAGATGCCGATGGTAAGGTGGAGAATTTTCTGCTTAATAAGTTGTTCAGCAAGGCTTACGATTTGGAAGATAAGATAAACGACAAGACATTCAATGGCTACCTAATGTACAATCCTACAACGAAGCAGATAGGGTTTTCAGGTGGGGCAAAAGTCGTTACTACATTCAATGTTCCTGCGACTATCAATGTCAATGTGAAGAATGTTTTGTCTAATATCAATGCCGTGGCGCCAGCAAACAATCAATATTCCCAAGATATAAAAAACACCATAGCGAAGATAAAACAGCTGGAAGATATAGGATTTACACCTGTTCTCGCTTCTGAAATGGTTGTAAGAACACTGGATAGAAGCAGGTTTCCACAAGCGCTGATAAATAGAAACTACCAACTACCTACGCCTTTCGCTTTGAGTGATGGAATGATTGCAGGAATTAAGTCTACTACCTTTCCTGCTGATTTCAGGAACAATGTTTATATGGCATCACGAGAGGGAGAAGCGCTTTATTCAGTAGGAATAAACAAAGAACTGCCCACAGACAGAAACTGGGTCTTTAAATTCAGAATCTATAATAGCATTGTTTTATTCCGTAACAATGGCTCTTTTGGGGGCATTCATCTTTCAGATGTGTTGAACACTTCGCCAAAGATAGACTTGGCTAATGATATAATAGCAGAGCTTAAATGGGGGGCTGAATACACAAGTATAAATAACAGAGTATCCTCACAAGTACAGATTAACGGAATAGACGGCTTTACTGATGTTTATCTTATAAAAGAAGGTGGTCTGATTACGCTGTTCACAATAACAAGAAACACAGGAGCGATGGCGATATCATCATTCGCGGCGAAAAACACAGATAAATACATTCATTTTGTCACGCCATTTACAAGCCTTTCCATTGCGGACTTTGTGATAAAGGATATAAGCTATAACATTCAATAAAACAATACAATATGAACGAAAATTTGATGATACCGAAGCAGGTGCAGGGGATTTTAGAGGAAGTAGAGAAAACACCACTTTATCTTGCAGAATTACCAATGGAAGCGCATCCGAAACTTCCACAATTTAACCGATTTATCCGAGTAATTAACTTGGACGCCAAGAGCGAAAACGAGTTTGTAATGTTCGGATACAAGCAGGTTTTAAAGGATAAGGATACAGGCGAGGAAATCAACATCCAACTGCCTGCGCCTGAATGGGTAGTTTACAAGGATACTTGGAGTTACCTGCGAGGAACAAAGAATGAACTTATCAGTGTTCCTGTAAAAGATGAAGAGGGTAAGCCTACGGCAGAAACACAGCCAATAAAGGTCAGCAGTTACAAGTATATGCTTTGGCTGATGAAGAATAACAGAGCCACGCTATTGCAGTTGATTCAGGGATATTTGGCTGATTTTGTGAGAACGAAAAACGAAGAATTGGACAAGTTATGAAAGGCGTAGGCAAGTTTATAGGTGGGCTTTTCTTGTTTCTTTTGGCGTGGTTACTGTTTCTTCCTTTGTCGCTGTTAAACTTCTTGGCTGTGGCTTTCAAATTCAAGGATTTAGGCTATTTCAAGAGTTCGGCAGTCAATCTGGACAGGTTCGGAAACTTTGAGTTTAGAACGCTTTTCAATTTGGTTTTAAAGAAAAAAGGAGGCTACGAGTTCGGAAACTTTGAGGAAACGATAAGTTCAGCACTTGGAAAGAACCAACGAAACGGCACGCTGACAAGGACAGGAAAGGTTTTAGCGTGGATTTTAGACACAATAGAAAAAGAACATTGTAAAAAGAGTATTAAAGAATTTAAATGATGATGAATATTAGGGAGTTTATATTGGACAACATAGTATTGTTGTATAAAGGGAGTTTTTCACAGAAGTTGTTGGCGTCAGCACAGTTATCACTAGCGCCAGCAGCAGCGGTAACTCTTACGGAGCGAATTAGTGGGTGGTATGTAGAAAGTGAATTTTTCTTATTCTGTGTATGTGTGGTTTTAGCAATAGACCACATTTTAGACAGTTATGTTCACTTGATAATTCTTAAGGATTTCACATTCAAAGGAAATCTCAAAGAATTGATTACTAAATTATCTATTATTTCAATGGGATTTATCATTTTGTCTGTTATCAATAAGGTTGTTGTTACAGGTGGAAAATTCCCACCGAGTGGGCTTTTAAAGAAGATAAAGAATTTTGAGAAGACTGGCGATTTGGATAGTTTAAAACAAAAAACAGAAAGCGATGAAAATAATTAAACTCTTAAAGATTAGCATTCTCCTGCTGGTGCTTTTTGTGTTGTTTTCGTTGTTGCTGTTAGGATGTGGAGCGAGGAAAGTAAGAAAACACGAGGAAAAAGAAGAGCATAAGACCGAAGTCAAAGAATCGGTAAAGAAAGACTCTGTTTCAGAAACGAAAACCGAGGAAACGGCTAATATTAAAACACTTACGAAGTCTTTGGATTTTGCGATAAAGCCAATCGGCAGCGAGCCTGTGCAGTTTAAATTCCTATACAATGGCAATGTTGTGGAGGGAAGTGCTAACGGAGAGGTCTATTTTAAGGATAAAAAACAGGAGAAAGACTCTGTCATAAAGATCATAGAGCAAGTAAGGGTTGAAGTAGAGAAGCAGGAGCAGAAACAAACAAAAGAACAGCACAAACAAACCAAAGAGGAGAAGCAATCCGAGAGAGCAGAAAGCTGGGCTGTTTATTTGGTTTTGGTCATTGTAGGAATGTTCCTTTGGGAGAGATTGGATAAAGTAATTGATAAATTCAAATGATTTTCAGTTGTAAGGAGCGG